>SCPN01000337.1_pt1 | contig 139684 bp, 134 predicted proteins | sample 6106831 | NCBI WGS metagenome assembly SCPN01 (sample SAMN10720447, study PRJNA508395) | human gut metagenome | isolation source: Participant 1, 0 month | reverse complement strand
TCTTTGCTTTTGTACAGCTTCTTCTATGGTAATTTGAGCCTCTTTTTCTTTCTCAGCACCTTCTATCACCAATACCAATTCCCCTTTTGCATTTTCATTGGAATAACGTTGTACAGCTTCTTTTAATGTGGTACGGATGACTTCCTCGTGTATTTTGGTAATCTCGCGCACAATAGCAATTCTTCTGTCTCCCCAAGCTGCCAGCATATCTTGCAATGTTGATGCCAATTTATGTGGAGCCTCATAAAATACCATTGTTCTTCGTTCTTTTTTTACTTCCTCTAAATGTTCCCTTCGGCTTTTTTTATTCATACTTAAAAAACCTTCAAACGTAAATCTTCCTGTTGGAAGTCCTGAAACCGCCAATGCAGAAATAACAGCCGTTGGACCCGGAACTACATATACAGGGATATTCCGCTGTACACATTGTGCAACCAACAATTCTCCCGGGTCGGAAATTGCCGGCATACCTGCATCGGATACCAGAACACAAACCTCTCCTTGTTCCATACGGTTGCAGATAATGTCCCCGCGCTCCATTTTGTTATGTTCAAAGTAACTTACCATAGGTTTTTTAATGCCAAAATGATTCAATAACTTTACTGTAACTCGCGTATCCTCTGCCGCAATAAAATCACATGTTTGCAGTGTTTCTATCGCTCTTGGAGAAAAATCTGACAAATTTCCGATTGGGGTTCCTACAACGATTAACTTTCCTGCCATACTGCTCCCCTTTTTCCTTGTTTATAGTCGCCATAAATTTGTAGCATCTCATCAGAAAATGCGCCGTTTTCATCCTCTATCATCAAAACAGGTTCCACTATCATACCAGAATTTCCTCCTTTTCGCCCTTCCAATAAAAATAAGCTGGGCGCCTTAGATAATCTCTGTTGGACAAGGCGTAACCGCTTTGGCATAATACCTACCTTTTTCATAGATTCCATAATGTCGAATAGTCTTTGCGGCCTTTGGCACATACATAACTTGCCACCATATTTTAACAATTTGGAAGCTACACGACAAATATCATCAGGTGTACAAGCACCTTCATGTCTGGCAATACGTTTACTATCGTCAGGATTTACCAATCCCGTACCAGCCTCTTGATAAGGAGGATTGCACGCAATTAAATCCAATTCCTGAGTAAAAGGGGTTAGTCCCGGCTTTAATGTAGTTAAATCTTGATGAATCAATGTAATATTGGCTTCTAAGTTATTTTTTTGTAATGTTCTTTGTACCATACTGCATGCGTTATCCTGCAATTCTACTGCATAAATATGTCTTGGCATATACCTGCTGCTCCAGATAAGGGGAATGGTACCACAACCTGTACCAAAATCGGCACAGAAATCTTTTTTTCTGGGAGATGCAAAGTGCGCCAATAGAATGGTATCTGTATTAAAACAGTGCTGTTTCGACACAATAATTTGATATTGACTTGAAATAGGTTCCCAGCGTTCGCCATCTAACAGCATCTATTTCATCTCCTTTTCCCATACAAAAATATCTAATCATAGAAAAAAGAGCGATGCATGCAGCACCGCCCTTTTTGTTTACTGGCGAATTATGCTTGTTGTGGAGCACCTACCGGACAAACGTCTGCGCAAGCACCACAGTCGATACATGTATCAGCATCGATAACGTAAATGCTATCACCCTCTGAAATAGCGCTTACAGGACATTCAGCTGCACAAGCACCACAAGAAATACAATCTGTGTTAATATGATATGCCATTTTTAAGCACCTCCCTCTAATTTTCACCTTTATTTTACCATAGATCTTAAAAAAATCAATAGAATTCCATGGATATCTTGTAAAAAATAAGCAGATTTTTTGTTACAATATAATAAATTTAATTCTTTTCCAAGCCTTTTAATTGCTCTAGTTCCTCTTTATTCACCCTAATTTGACCGTCTTTAATTACCTTTACCTGTTTGGCATGAAATGTAGCAGGCGCTGCATCGGGAGCCTTATCCAAACGTATGGTTAGAATACCCGTTAATAAGTTTTGGTCAATTACGGTACCTTTTCCTTCCGGAGTGATTACAATGGCATTTACTTTTGGAATTGTACGCAGTAAATCCAAATAGGCATCCTGCTCAAATTTAAGACAGCACATTAGGCGGCCGCAAGTACCTGAAATTTTAACCGGGTTTAAAGATAATCCTTGTTCTTTTGCCATTTTAATAGAAACAGGTTGGAAACTGCTTAAAAATGTGGAACAGCAAAATGGCTTGCCGCAAACACCAAGCCCACCCAGCATTTTTGCCTCATCACGTACACCTATTTGACGCAGCTCAATGCGGGTGCGGAATACAGAAGCTAAATCTTTTACCAATTCACGGAAGTCTACCCTACCTTCAGCTGTAAAGTAAAATAATACCTTACTGTTGTCAAATGTATATTCAACTTCTACCAATTTCATGTCCAATTTATGGTCGGCAATTTTTTTTAAGCAAATGTCGAACGCTTGTTTTTCTTTTTCATGATTTTCTTCTACTTTTTTTAAATCTTCTTTCGTAGCAACACGTATCACAGGCTTTAATGGTTGTACCAGACCTTCATCAGATACTTCCTTCCGTTCCATAGCTACTTCGCCGCATTCTACTCCTCGAGCAGTTTCTACAATTACTCGACTGCCCTTTATAATTTCCAAATCCAACGGGTCAAAATAATATATTTTACCTACATCTTTAAATCTAACACCAATTACTTGTGCCATTTTACCCTCCCATACATGTAAAATGTTGTATTATCTGCCTGCTGCTGTACGCAGTTTTGTGCATAGCAGCGTTACCAGAATTGTCATATTTGCGTTAAAGACCATAGCATTTTGTATTTCGGTTACTACTTGTCCCAGCTGAAATAATTTCGCTTTTGGTATTGCGCGGCATAAAGCGTTTACTTGCTCTGTCTGAGTCGATAAATAGCTGCTTCCACCTGCACGCTGTATACATGCATCACGAAATATAAGTGTTAACTGATTTAATACCTCTTTTAGCAAATCTTTATCCTTAATAAGAGGCGCTGTTGCCTGCAGTATTTCTATTTCTTTCGTATGAATTAACGCCTGCGCAATCTCTCCTGCAATTCGTACGGCTTCCGGATTTTCCTCTGCATCATCTTCTAAAGTAATTATCTGAGAACGTGAACGAATGGTTTGCAGCAAGCGGTTTGCTGTAAGACAAGTAAGTATAAATACAGTGTCGGCCGGAGGCTCTTCCAATACTTTCAGCAAAGCATTTTGTGCTTCCGCAGACATACTTTCCGCACGAAACAGCAAATATACTTTACATCCGCCTTCCTGAGATTGTATATACGCATCACTGCGAATTGCGCGTATAGCCTCAACCTTAAATGAACGCGGCGTCAGGCCGCCTTCTGCCAAATAAATATCAGGGTGAGAACCGGCACGTGCTTTGATACAACTGCTGCACGTTCCGCACGGTTTATTGTCTTGCGACCGACAAACCAATCCGGAAGCAAGTACGCGTGCCAGTTCTGTCGTCTTGGTATGATCTCCTTCAATGATGAGAGCCTGAGGTACACGCTTTTGCACAAACATTGTGTCCAACATTCTTTTGACCGGTTCGGAAACAGTACATTGTTCTAAATTCAGCATGTATCAGGCCCTCCCTTTCTATGAATGATTACGGATAACCCGTAATAATTTATTTTACCACTTTTATAGTCAGAAATCTATAGTTCTTTAAAAACATCACAATTTCTTCTGTAATCATTTCTCCCGGCATAACAACGGGCACACCCGGAGGGCACGGACAAGCAGTAGTTGCAGCAATTCTGCCAATGCTGTCTTCCAAATTGATTTCTTCCCACGCGGAAAATACAGCCTGCCGTACTGACATAACGGAATTTGGCAATGACGGAAGAACTGCATTGAGTTTTAACGGCGTTCTGTTGGGCAGTGCCTGAATTGCTTGCTCTACCCGTAAAAAATCTTGCTCAGTATGGAAAGGTGTTGCGATTAAAACAAGATTCGCATTATCTGCATACTCAGGTTCTACAAAGTGAGCTCGGAAAATTTCGGCAGCCTCTTCTCCCGTAATCCCTAATGATGCAGTTTGCAGAGTGATACGTACAGGGTCCGTTTCTCCTAAAGGCACAGCAATTCCTTTTGCAGCTGCTATTTTCTTAATATCTACAACACGCTTCTGCAATTGTAAATAAGCATTCTTCCCTTTTGTTTCTGCCCACTGCATACATAAATCCAAAGAAGCCATAATAGGATAGGAAGGGCTTGTAGAACCAAACAGCGCCATTGCGTCTTTTGCATTTGCTGCATACGTATCAGACGCCATATTCAAAAAAGCGCCTCCTGTCAAAACAGGCAAAGTTTTATGAGCAGAACAAGCAGTAATATCGGCCCCAAGATGAATCGGATGTAAATGTTCAGGCATTAAAAACAAATGACAACCATGTGCATTGTCTACCAATAACGGCACATGATAACGGTGACATACTTCTGAAATGCTTCTGATATCGGACAAAACACCAAAGTAATCGGGACTGGTAATATATACCGCCGCAGTATCCGGATATTGTTTTAAAAGGGATTCTACATCGTCCGGATGAATCCTTCCGGGGAAACCAAGTCCTGCATCTGCTCTTGGCAGGAGCCAAACAGGATTTAAGTCAAGCAATGCCATAGCATTGACAGCACTGCGGTGAAGGATACGATCCGTTAAAATTGTTTTTTTATTGCTGTCAGCCGAAACAAGACGCAGCATTGCCTGAATACATAAAGTGCAGCCTCCGGCAGAAAATAAGGTACGTGCTGTCCCAAATACTTGTGCAGCATGACGTTCCGCTTGTAAAATCGCGTGCTCTGCCTCGAACAGACTGTCTGTATCCGGCAGTTCAGTTACATCCAATTGCAGTAAATGATTCAATTGAGAAATCGGCTTTCCTGAATGCCCCGGCGTATGAAAAGCAGATCTTCCAAGACGATGATGCTGCACCAAAGCAGAATATAATGGTGTTTGATTCGACATATGTGTTCTCCTCTTCTTTACTTGACCTTATTATCTTATGAAACAAGTTTGTTTTCAAGCAAATTTTAAAACAATCCTTTGATATAACCATCATTCAAACAGTTTTGGTAATGGTACGTCCAATTGCTCTGATAATGCAATTAAAATTTCCAATGAAATATTTACTTTCATGTTTGGAGCTTCAATGATACTGAGATACGTCCGGCTGATATGAAGCTTTTCCGCCAATTCATATTGGTTCCAACCTCTTAATTTTCGATAGCCCGATACATTCATACTCAGTATGCGATAATAATTGATTCTTCTATATGCCATCTCTATTCCTCCTCCCTACTTTTAGTAGGATAATAACAAGATATCACACTTTAAGTAGGAAATCAACCCAAAATCATACTTTTAGTAGTATTTTTGCATCTTCGCTAAAAATGAATCATAAGGAATGTAAGGTTAGGTTAGAATAAAATAAGAATAACGTGTTATCAGAGTGCCAGATTCATTGGAACATTTGACGGTATCCTTTTTACAATATTGCTTCGCATTATGAAAGTGAGTATAATGAAGTTACAAAGATAAAGGAGCAAGAAGATATGAAAATGATAAAAAGATTTTCTTTACTATCTTTCGTATTCATCCTGGCATGTTCTATTGTTGGATGTCAGCAAATAGATGCTTCTCAGGAACAAAAACAGTTTGACCAATTCATCCAGCAAGAATTTGTAAAAACTATGGAAAATGATTATGTCGCGACTCATATATACATGCAAAATCCGGAATCGTTTGGAATAGATTTAAGTAAAACAGAAGTAAGTTTAGGCGCTCGCCCAAACAGTGACGGAGAAATAGTAACAGCTCAAGATAGTGATAATGCTTACAACACATTTCAACAATTTCATCGTAATGCTTTGACTGAGGAACAAAAAGATATCTATGATATTTACGAATATCAGGCTTCTTTATCCCAAAAGCTGAGCAACGAAAAATTCGACTATTACGGCTCCTATTTTGAAAGCATGAGTGGAATTCAATTTCAACTTCCCACTCTATTTGCAGACTGGCAAGTACGAAATGAAAAAGATGTACAAGATTTAATCACTTTGTTAAACGACACAAAACCCTATGTAGAAAGTGTATTGGAATATACAAAGAAACAAGAAGAAAATGGGCTGTTAATGCTGGATTTAGAATCAATTATTGAATATTGTGACAGTATTTTACAGCCCGGAGAGAACAGTGCGATACTGGCATCTATGAATACCAGTGTAGAACAATTGTCATTAGATACAGAAAAAACCGAAAAATACAAAAGTCAATTAAAAGAAGCCTTTTCTTCTTCGTTTTTACCTGCATTTGAAAGCATTCGCTCTACAATGGAGACTTTTCAGAAAACCGGCCGAAACAATACAGAAGGGCTTGCAAAATTTAAATATGGCAAGGAGTATTATGAGCTCCTTCTGCAACAGAGCATTGGAAGCAATAAATCTGTTGAAGATATCAGAGAAATGATGGAAGAAGCATTCAGCACACACTTATATAACTGTGCAAAAATTGTTATCAGCAACCCTGAATCCGTAGAACCGTTAATTTCTAATACGCTTCCCAAGACAGGATACCTCAGCTATACTGATATATTAGATGATATGAAAAACGTTATCTCCGAAGAGTTTCCGCCTGTGAGCAATTTAAATTATCATATTGAAAATATGAATGAAGAATTGGCTTCTAAGTCCGGTGTAACTGCTTATTTCAATATTCCAACATTGGATGGAGATTCCGTAAAACAATTGCGTGTGAACCCTATCTCCAATGATGTGTCCTCTATTTCTACCTTTTCAACAGTAGCACATGAAGGCTTTCCGGGGCACATGTACCAATATGCATATATGTATGAAAATGTAGGAAGCAACTATATTAAGGCTCTTTCCAATATCAGCGCGTATACGGAAGGATATGCCGTCTATGCCCAATATGAAGCGCTCTCGTATCTTGATGGAGTAGACCAAACACTTTTGGAAGCATATAAAGAAAATGAGTTGGCAACGTACTGTATGATAATTCTGGCAGATATCGGCATCCATTATGATGGCTGGTCAGTCGAGGAATTCAAAGAATTTATGGAATCAAAAGGATTTTCTCTGGACGATGCATCCATCCAGACGCAATACGCTCAATTACAGGCAAATCCTGCTGCATTTGAGCCATATTATGTGGGATATCATGAAATTATAAACATGAAAGAGGACGCACAACAGGTGCTTGGAAGTCGCTTTCATGAAAAAGAGTTCCACACAGCTTTACTGGAAAGTGGAATAGCTCCATTTCAAGTTGTACAGCAGCATATAGATGCTTATGTGGAAAAAAATAAATAATTAACAACGTTGTTAATTATAATCACCTTTTAGATAGTTTTTTTATAAATATTATGTTAACATTTATAATGTTTTATAAGGTAGTTTGTCTTATAAAATTACTGGGCAAATTAATATTGTTATCACACTTTCCTATTGGTAGCAAAATGAAAATTTTTCCGTTAGGAAATGCTTTAAATCATCTATGTTATAGCAACTTTTCCAAAATTAGAAATTTTGTTTGTTAATTAAGAACGTTGTAACATTTATTTGTTAGAAATTGTGATTCAATTTCTTTTATGTTATAACAACCTTTCAACAAATTCAAAATTAGAAATTTTGTTTGTTGTTAAGAACGTTGTAACGTTTATTTGTTAGAAATTGTGATTCAATTTCTTTTATGTTATAATCTTTTCAAAGAGGTGATACCATGGATTATCGCGATAGATTAAAAGAACTGCGTATACAAAATAAAAAGGGGCAAAAAGATATTGCCCTTTTATGTGATGTGTCTGATTCTACCGTAGGACATTGGGAGAAAAAACGCAGACACATGACGATTGATTGTTTGATTAAACTATGCAAGTACTACAATGTCAGTGCCGATTTTATATTAGGATTTTCTGATACCCCAATTCAATTAACCGATTTAAATGTAGATACATCTATGGAAACATCACAACAAAAGAAAAGTTCCTAATCTTTTCGTCATATGAACAATCAAAAGAGGTAATTGTAATTTTACAATTACCTCTTTTTAAATATCTGGTTATATGTTATCTCTCACTTCCTATTTTTAGAAAAAATGTATAAAATAATCTATATTTGCAATAAATAATATCAGTGTTTTTCAACCTCTATATGTTAAAATTTTTCACTATTGCCTGTTTGATAGAACTACTCCTATAAATATCATTATTTCTGTAATTTCTCAACATGAAAATAAACTTTCTGATATAAAAATAAGTACTGTATAACATAATACTTGATGAACCATTCAATTATCTCATATTTTTTACCGAATGAATAAACAAACATCATTATTTTAAATCAGCTTCATCAAATTACGTTTATATAACGTATTTCATTGAAAAACATATGCTAAAGTCAAGTAAAATACGTTATATAGACGTGGAGCGTTCAACATGAAGAAAATTATTTACGGAAAGAATAAAAATATTATCAGCACCAACTTAAAAATTTACAGAATGAAAAAGAACTTATCTCAAAGCCAACTTGCCGCTAAAATGCAGACCATGAATGTGAACATGGATCAACAAATGATTAGTAAAATAGAAAATAACGCCAGATTTGTAACAGACTACGAACTGGCATGTTTCTGTTTGATACTTGAAATTGATTTAAAAGATATGTTAGGTCATTTTTACAACGAACTTGAAACATAAATATAAATAAAAAAGAGGGGTATTTTATTTACCCCTCTTTTTATTGCATTATTTCTTAATGTTGCGATAATACTTTTCATTCAAAATTCGTTTGCCTTTTGGCGTCATAGGTTTTCGCTCATATCTCTTTTTACCGGTTCCTCCTTTTGGAGGTTTTCTGGTTGCCGCCACAATCACCACAACAACAATTAAAATACCAATTGCAATACAAATCCAGAATACAACTCCCAACCAAGTTTGTGTGGTATTGGATGGCGTTACATCGGTTCCCTTTGAAATAATACCTGCAGCCTCACTGTCTACAGAAACTTCCGGAAGAGAAATCTCACTGCTTTGAGAAAGGCTGTTATCTTGTGAGGTAGAATCCTCAGATGAAACAGACGTTGTTTCCTCACTGCCTGTTTCCATAGTTCCTGACACATTTTGTTTCGAACCGACGCTGGATTGCTCTGAACTTCCGGTTCTTCCATTACTCTGCGTCTGCATTGCAAATACCGGTAAGCTCATAAACGAAAACAATAGCATAAACATTAGAATGGATACAATCCCTCTGGCTAATTTCATTTATATTCCTCATCACTTATCTGGTGTTATACTTTTGTGTATACATACTTTTTCTATTATAACAGATTATAGCAAAAATTTTGACACATTCCTTTAACTTTCTTTGAACAATTGCAAATCTATTGTAAAGAGGATATAAATACATCACCTACATAAGCGATTCCAACGTTTTTACCAGTGCATCTCCAAACAGCTGCCCCGAATATTTTACTTCATCAATGGTATTCACTTCTGTACCGAACTCTACCAACAATGAACCATGTGTTGCATTCATATTATAACGACTATTTGTAAAATTGAGAGGCCGGATAAAGGATTGTTCAATATTTGCACAGTTTTGCTGCAACCGTAATGCCAAACGTAAATTTAGTTCCCAATCCGGAAAACCTAGGGAACCATCACCGTCATAGCCGGATAAAATCATAATTTGCGCTGCTTTTCTGCCATTAATCACAGTTGTAGGTTTGATTCTGGTAGATTCTCCTCCCAATGCGTCGCGATGAACGTCTATTGTAACTTGAATGGTCGGATTTTCATTTAAATTACGTTGAATCGTTTCCCATGAGCGATTATATGCGCCTGTATAAGGGTCATCATGAATCGTTGTATCATGTATGACTCCTATGCCTGCCTCTTCCAGTTTCTTTGTAATTTCATTGCCCACCGCAATTACGTTTAAATTCTCATCTCTGGAGCGTGTATCTAAACTGGAATAAAAATTAGGCATTTCCGTTTTTAAAAAGGATTCTCCCGTATGGGTATGATAAATTAGTACTTGCGGTGTTCCGTCTTTTTTAATTTTTACATCAGGTGAAAGTCCCAACTCTTGTGCAATATCCAGTTCATAATCTGTATCGTTGCGAACTGTAATATTCTCATATTTTAATCCTACATTTGCAATCTGCATTTCGTTAATAGGGTATGCTGTCCCTTCATATACCGTATAATCCGGCTCAGGAGGCACATACGCTTCTGAGGATGACTGCCCAACCGTTTCTTCAGATGTAACGGTACTTTCTGTAATTTCCGGTACAGAAGACGCCTGAGAAACCATTTCTTCTACTTCTGACACGCTAAAGTATGCATCGTCATATCCATTTTTCATCACCTCTACAGCTCCGTCAGGCATAATAAACCCTGCGGCTGTTAACGCTGTATTGTTCTGGTTAGACAACAATGCCGGTACAAGACGAATAGAAAAACAAGCTACTGCAACGGTGGTAACTAAAACAGCGCCTACCCGCAGCAACAGTTTTCTTCCGCGTTTTGTTTCTATGACCATAAACAACCTCCCGAAGTGTTTCACTGCAACCGCCTACCTCCTATTTTTATACATTCCTGTAATACTAGAATTCTATTATTTTTCGTTTCTATCATTATATTAATATTATTGAATAAAATACGGCGGTTTCTGTCGAGGCTTTTATTTTGTTAAAAGTTCAAAATCATTGACGGTAAAACAAGGATTTAACGCAGCATTAATTGCCATACCAATCATTCTGGCCCCGCGTTGTATCAACAAATCAATTTCTCTGGGGGTAACAAACATAGCAGCTCCGTTTGGGCTTACCATTTCTCTGAGCTTCTCTTTTTCTTCATCTGTTACATGTTCTTCTCCAAGTAAATCCACAGCAACTGTTGCAGCATCTACCACCGTAGGTACTCCAACAGATATCACGGGAACACCCAATAATGCCTGATCTATTTGCGGTCTGCGGTTTCCAACACCTGCTCCCGGTGCAATTCCTGCTGTACTGATTTGCACTGTTTTGCCCAATCTTTCTAAACTTCTGGCGGCCATTGCATCAATTACAATCACAGCTTTGGGTCTTAATTGCTGTGTTAAGCCTTTTAAAATTTCTGCTGTTTCCATTCCTGTATTTCCCAATACATCTGTGCTTACAGCCGCTACCGAACGGAGCTCCGATATCCCTGTAATACGCTCCAGTTCCTTTTTTACATGGCGGGTTGCCAATATTTGTGCAATTACCTTTTCTCCCAAAGCGTCCGGAGTAATTGCAGCATTCCCTAAACCTGCTACCAGCACTTCGCCGTTTTCAGGTAAAAAAGGTTTAATTTCATCTGAAACGACCTGTAAAAACCGATTGTTTTCGTCTAATGCATCGCTTAAAGGAGGCATTTCAATGGTAATGTATTCTCCCGGTGCCATACCTGTATCTTTTATATGACACGGAACCGTAATATGACTAATTTTACAGCAGTCCTTCTCTTTGATTTTACAAGGTACATCCGACAATTCGGATTGTCCGCCTTCTTTTAATTCCAATGCTAAGTCTGTACGAAAAAACATTTGCAATCTGACTCCTTTTCTGTTATAATCATTCTGTTAAAAAATCTATGGATAAAAGCAAAAATATATTGCTTTTTTAGCATGTCCATGTTATTATTATCTGTACGTGAACAAATATATAAGGAGGTGGAATTATGCCTAACATTAAATCCGCAAAAAAACGCGTAAAAGTGATTGCTACTAAAACTCTTAGAAATAAAGCAATTAACACAGCTTTGAAAACTGATATTAAAAAAGCAAACATTGCACTTGAAAATAAAGACGCAAATACAGCTGAGGCTGTTAAAGTTGCAATCAGAGCAATTGATAAAGCTACTGCAAAAGGTATTCTTCATAAGAATACTGCTGCCAGAAAAAAATCTGCGCTTGCACAAAAGCTTAACGCTGTTAACGCATAATTGCTATGCATAACACAAAAGCAGAGCCGAGGGCTCTGCTTTTTGCATTTTGTAATGACAAGGACTGTAGCAAAGCCTAAAAATTTCCTAGTTTTTACTTCCTTTTTTCTCCATGACAAATTATGTGGATAGGTTGACTTTTTCAATATTTTTGGGTATCATATACTTAAACACAGATTTATAATTATTGGAGGTGCTCTATAAATGAAACATTGCAATAAATTTCGCTGGCTAATCGGAATTCTGTCTTTGGCAGCTGTTGTCGCGGCAACTGTAGCAGCTGTTGTAGTTTATCTTGAAAAGAAAAAGAAAGACGAAGAGGATCTTGAGCACTACTTAGATTGCTCTATCCAGTAATCTATAAAAACAATGCGAGTAGGTATTATGCCTACTCGCATTTGTTTTTTATCCTTTATCCGATGGTTTTGCGCATAATGCTGCAATATAACCAAAAAATACTGCTGCTCCAATTCCGGCTGCGGCAGCTGTAACACCACCTGTAAAAGCACCCAGAAAACCTAAACTTTCAACGGCTTCCATTGTACCTTTTGCAAGTGTATATCCAAAACCTGTTAATGGCACTGTAGCACCTGCTCCCGCGAAGTTAACCAATGGTTCATACAAACCAACAGCTGTTAGAAATACTCCCAAAGTAACAAAAAGAACTAAAATTCTGGCAGGTGTCAATTTGGTAAAATCAATTAATAGCTGACCGACCACACAAATAAGACCTCCAACAACAAATGCGATTAAGAATTCCATAAATTTCACCTCAGTGACTATCTTTTCCCTAATAGCATATCATTATGCAAGGTATACTATAGAAAGAGGCACAATATAGAAAGGATGAAAATACGTGCAGAAAAAAACAATTTTTTTCGATATTGACGGAACCTTATTGGATTGTTGGCACAATAAACCATTTACCATTCCAAACAGTAATCGGCAAGCACTTCAATTGTTAAAGCAACAGGGACACCAAATCATTGCTTGTACCGGCAGACACGAGGCCTTTTTGAAAAAATATTTTCCTAATATCTTTGAAAGTTATATTACTATGAACGGTTCTCACATTGTTTATCAAGGAGATATCATTTACGATAGAATTTTTTCTCACGAAGAAGTATCTTATCTGATGAAGCATTTTGATAATGTAAAAGCACGGTATGCGTTCATTGGAAAAGTTTGTGCTTGGTGCAGAAATATGGACCCGGACTCTATTCGCTATTTTAACCGCATATATGGAATGAATGATTTTGCAAAGACAGAATGGAATCCCGGTGATGTAACTGCAAACAGCCTTGAGTTTATGTTTGATACGGAAGAAGAATTTGACCGCTGTAAAACTGCATTTGACGGCAGCATGATACTAAACAGACATAGGGGGAATGCTTCTGCTGATTTGGCATTTGTAGGAAATGATAAAGGAAATGCCATTCGACTGTTGACCAAACATGCAAATATCGACCTGAAAGATACGATTGCCTTTGGAGACGGAAATAACGATGTATCTATGTTAAAATTAGTCCATTGCGGCATTGCCATGGGCAATGGGACAGAAGAGGCGAAACAAGCTGCGGATTTTGTAACAGATTCTATTTTTGACGACGGCATTTATAAAGCTTTAATTCGGTTAAATTTGGCAAACCCGCCTATCCCAAAAGCAAACGGATATAAAAATCAAACAATAAAAAACGGTACCTAATGGTACCGTTTTTTATTATAACTTTAATCTGCTGTAATGTGTACTTACCACCAAACAAAGCATAAATTTATCCATGATATTTAACGCTTTGAATACTTCATCAAAAGGATCATCCAGATTTTGCAGTATGGTATCAAAAACACGGTTCATTGCAAATTCTACCATATCCTCTATATCATGATTAATTGGAATATGATCCTTTTCCAAACGCAATAAAACTTGTTTTTTCACATGGATATGCCATTCTTTTAAAAAATCAGGATCTCCGTACTCACTCATTAAAATAGATACGGTCTTTTTATTTTCTTGTACATACTGTGCCAATGCACGATTACATGCAATTTCGCGTGACATATCTGCTGTATATTTTTTCTCTTCTGTTATTTCCATAATACTTTTTACAGTATCATTGCCTATCTCATGAATCAATGCCGCTATATTTTCATAATGCACATAAAAGCATGCTCGTGAGATACCTGCTACCTGGATGATTTCTTTTACAAAAATCTTATTCGCAGGTTTGATATTTGTTAACTCCAAAAATGCTCTTTTAATTTTATTTCTTGTTACTTCAGTACATTTATATTTCACAGCCCATCAATACTCCCCACTGCCCTCTGGCAATCAATTATATTGACAACATATTCAGTACAAAATATCAAAAATAAAACTTTAGACTTTTTAATTTTATTTAAAACAAAAAATCAAAATTATGTAAACTGCTTTTTATTTTTAACAATCCCCAAAAACATTCTCAATTTGCATTGAGCCCCCATATGCTTTTACAGTACTGTATATGTTAATCACAATTAGAAAATGCATCCTAATCCAAATAAGTTATATGCGGAAATTCAAATTAACGTATATTATTAGGAAAATGCTTTTCATACGATAATGCCGGATTGTTTTGGTCTAATATTAAGAACGAAAATATTTAGATTTTAGAATACCGTCATTCAAATAACGTTTCATACCTATTTTGCCTTGTTTACATTCAAATTTAAGCAGCTTATCTCCGCAATACATTAAATACCCCCACTGTTGCTCTTGTACTCTGCCTTTCATCTTATTGTTAACAGCAAATTTCAATTCAGTTCCATCTTCTACCAAAAATACTAAAACCATAGCAGTTATTTTCGAATAGATTTTCCCATCTGGTCCCTCAAATTCTGAACGTTCTGTTTCTGTACGAGCCAATTTTGCACGTACATGCTTAATAACATTCTTAGAAACTTTTGTACGAACATAAATAAGAGCTCCAATCACCCCTACCGCTAAAACCGCAATAATCAGTGCATAATACCATTCCATTGACATTCCCCCATATCTCTTAAATCTATCTATATTTTAACATAAGAACACGTTTTATACAAGATTTCTGCAAAATATCACATAGAAAATGTTAAATATTAACGATTTAGATTATCTTGTGCGACATAAGACTTGCCCATTTCAGTTAACATAACCTGTCCTCGTTTGATATAAGGTATATCAAATAAATAATCCGGATTTTTCTTTCCTTGCTCCACTAACTGATGTAACAATAAAAAGATATCGCTGACCTCATATATTGCGTAATCAGATTGGACGGTAATAAAAACTTTATAACTTATTTTTATGAAACCTTTTTCACATAAAGATTGTAAAACGGATGCACGTTGTTTGACAATTTCCATGCTATCATATTTTGTCTCTAAATGCACATGGTTTAATGCAGTTGATATTAAAGAACGTTCCTTTGAGCTTCTTAACTCCAGTCTTACGATAGGATAACGAATACGATTCGCAATTTGAAAAATAAAATTCTTTTCATCCGGTGACAATTGTTTCATTTTGTTTCACACTTCCTCATTTTAATAAATTATGGTATAACATGCAGGAAACTACAAAGTAATTTCTAATTGACAGAACATTAAAACCGCTCTCTTAACAACCAAAATTATGAATATTGAAAGATATTTTTAAGGTTTGTTTTGTTGCTGTTTTGAGGTTATTATAACATAGATAAAATATTGTGGTAATGTTTTTTGTATTAATATGAAACTGTTCGGTCCATCTCTAAAATGAAATATTGTGTTGTTGCAGTAAAAATATTTTTACTGCAACAAATGTGCATAAATTTATGACATGATTCATTTTGCAAACTGTCAGTTGGCACATAAAAAGGTGTAAGTAAGACATATATTCTCAATAATATGAATGAAATAATTCAAATCCTGTAAAATTATAATAAACATAAGTATTATTGCATGAAATATCATTCTATTTTTTTCTCAATAATAAAAGAGATATTTTTTTTACAAAAAATGGATTGTGAGAAATATCAAAAATATTTTCTAAATTTTTGTTGACTTTGTTGTGATTCTGGTCTATAATAGAATTCATAGTCATAAAGAAGAATATATCTTTTTATATTAAAAATGCAAAATTGTATATATTTAAGCATAGATGATATCTTCTTTATTATTTTTAAAAACCAATTTATTTTTTGCAAGAAAATATAAATTAACTTGCAAATTCGCACTTCCTTTTAGCTCTTATTAATAATAAAATAATAAGTGTTAAAAGGAGGTACGAACAGTATCATACAATATTGCTGGTATCCTCCTTACTGTGATAGCGTGCGTGTATCTTGAAAGTTTTGTTTTTATGACACCAAAACAAAACCGGTTTTAGTGCGATGAACACGATTATATTTCAATTATTTTGTACTCTCTCCCATTTTTCTCTCTCTCATTAAATAAATACAAAGTAATGAAAATTCAACATCACGGATACGCATGTAGATCCCTTTTCATGATTACTCCTAAATCGCTCTGTCGAAAATTTTGAAAACGGGAAAAAAGACCTACCTATAATAAGGTAGGTCTTTTTTTGTGCAATTATTTACTTGATAAATTCTTTGATAGATGTAATATCTAATCCTTGGCACTGTTCAAAAAAACATTCCAATTCTTGTGCAATCAATTTAGTGCCGCCAGTTTGATTACTCTCAATGTTTAAAGGCATAAGAGGGTCGTGAACACTTAGGCGCAACAAAAACCATCCATCCCCATTCCCTTTGTCAAAGGAACAGCGTATCCCCTCATGATTATCGGGCGCGATTTGCCAATGTGCTTTTTTCTCAGCGAAGGTATTTAACTGTTGAATAATACGATTACCACAACTACGAAAATCCGTTTCTGTAATCGGTAACCGCAACTCAACAGTTTCGATTGGCTCTTGTAAAGACTGTAACAAATCTTGCAGCTGTTTGCCTTCTTTTTTTAGGTTTACCATTTGAATGACAATTTTTGTAACAAGATATGCACCGTCATCTAAAAATTGATTCTCACGGAAAGCCGCATGTCCTGAAGTTTCAATTGCAAGAGGAGAAGAAATTCCCTGTTCATTTAAACGGATGGATTCGTTAATGACATTCTTATACCCACGTTTGAATCTATGATGTTTACCACCTAAATGTTGTTCAATAAATACTTTTAGACCACTGGAAGTGATGGAATCTGTCACAACTGTTCCACCCGGACACTGCTCCAAAGCAATTGCAGAAGCCAGTGCAACCAAACGGTTGCGATTAATTTCGGCTCCTGTGCTGTCTACGGCACCTCCACGGTCAACATCCGTATCAAAGATAACCCCTAGGTCTGCTTTTGCTTTTACAGTTGCTTTACACACCGACTCCATTGCGTTCTTATCTTCGGGGTTTGGAATATGGTTTGGAAACATACCGTCCGGCTCCAAAAATTGACTCCCTGTAATGTCCGCTCCCAAAGGTTTCAACACACGATGTGCGTAAAATCCTGTCTGCCACTCGCGTCTACTACAATATGGAATCCTGTTAAAGGCAGTTCCCCTTCTTTGGCTCCCACACCTTCCAAAATCATACGTTGTAATCTATGGCAGTATCTGTCCATAGAATCACTTTTTTCAACAATTCCTTCTTTTTTAAGCGGAGTTTTGTTCTCTTGTGCGTATTGCAAAATTTCAGTGATATCTTTGCTGTCCAAACCACCGTATTTTGTAAAAAATTTCAAGCCGTTTCTATAAAACGGATGATGACTTGCTGTAATTTCAATTGCGCCTTGACATCCAAATTCCTCGATTGCAAAAAACATAGAAGGAGTAGAAGCCAATCCGCAATCCAATACTCTTGCTCCTGTTTCAGATAACGCTGTCATCGCAGCATTTGAAATGCGGCCAGCAGAAATACGGGAGTCATGTCCTACTGCAACTACAAGACAATCAGATGACATGTGAAATTTTTGTTCCAACCAAATGGCAAAACCTTTACAAATCCGTTTTACCACATCATCTGTTAAATTAATTTCGTATCCGCCGCCCTCGCTGGCAACACCGCGAATATCCGTTCCGCTTTTTAAGCTGCTCCAGAATTGGTCCAACATATCTTTACTCCTTTATTTTTTTGCTTTGCGTTCATCTTTAAATATTTCATCTACAATTGTTTGGTTAAAGTCGTGCAGCAACTGCGGCGCGTGTTTAATATGCGAATAACAATAATCAAACATTTGTGTTATCATTTCCACTTGGTCTCGACGTGAAATATGAAAAATTCCTTTATGCGGTTTATAATACAAATACATGTGCATACCGCCTGTTTTGGTAGGCAAAATAAAATCCGTTTTCAAGCGGTAAGCGCCATGCTTTTCATAAAATTTTAATCGGCGTTCCTGCTGTAATGCATAGTCAGGGTCTTTAGAATCGACACGTTCGGCACAAAGTAAAACGCCGTTAAACGGACCACAGTATTTTTGGTAGATTGCCTCAAATAATTTACCTCCATAGCCGTCATTTTGATATGGCGGTAAAATAGCCAGCAAATCTAACCATAGGGTTTGAGATTCTACCATACTGCATACGGTAGCGTAACCAATTAAGTCGTCTCCACGTTTATACAATAAAATTTTATATTGATTGTGGTGCATCATCTGCTCCATACGCTCATAATTATAAAATTCATCGGGAGGAAATTGCTCTTGCAAACAATGAAAAATGGTAGGCAAGTCCTCCATAGAACCTAACTCCAGCCTTAAAGACGGCTGTTCGGCTATACTATCCATATAAAATCTCCTTTTGTCGAAATTTTAGATTATTATAGCATAGAAAAAATTGCAAAGCAATTTTTAACTGATAAACGTTGAAACGTTTTCCTTCTAGAAATTACATAGCAATTTCTTTTATGTTATAACAACCCTGCAACAAACTCAAAATCACAGATTTTGATTGTTGCTGGAACGTTTTAACGCTTTTCTGTTAGAAATTACATAGCAATTTCTTTTATGTTATAACAACCCTGCAACAAACTCAAAATCGCAGATTTTGATTGTTGCTGGAACGTTTTAACGCTTTTCTGTTAGAAATTGCACAGCAATTTCTTTTATGTTATAACAACCCTGCAACAAACTCAAAATCGCAGATTTTGATTGTTGCTGGAACGTTTTAACGCTTTTCTGTTAGAAATTGCACAGCAATTTCTTTTATGTTATAATAAACTACCATATAGCAAATTTTCTAAAATAAAGGAATATCGTATGAAAAAGACATATTTTAAGATACTGGGTGTATTCATTACCATATTATGTATGTTTACACTAACTGGATGCAATATTTCAATTGATACCTCTTATGGTACTACAAGTTCTTCCATATCTGCCGATAAAGCACAAATATATTATCTTGATGTAGGTCAAGGTGATTCTGAACTTATTTGTTTACCTACAGGCGAAACAATATTAATAGATGCGGGATTGAAATCCGGAAGCGACCGGCTCACAGCATATTTGAAAGAACTTGGTGTGGATAGAATTGATATTTTAATCGCAACGCATCCCCATGCAGACCATATTGGCGGTATGGAAAAAGTAATTCAAAATTTTGAAATTGGTGAAATATACATGCCAAAGGTAGCGGATGACCAAGTACCAACTACCGCTACTTATACCAAATTGCTGGAAGCAATTCAAGCAAAAGGTATGAAAATCAATCAAGCAAAAGCAGGCACTACTATTTTCAGTAATGATAATGCTACATTAGAAATATTAGCTCCCAACAATTCAGAATATAAAGATTTAAACAACTATTCTATTGTGACAAAGCTAACATACGGAAACAATCGTTTTTTATTTACGGGTGACGCTGAAAAAGAAAGCGAAAACGAAATGCTTTCCAAAGGATATGATTTGTCGTGTGATATTTTAAAGTTGGGTCATCACGGCAGTTCCACTTCTACAACAAATAAATTCCTAACAGCGACTTCGCCTGCTATCGCAATTGTTTCCTGCGGAAAAGATAATGACTATGGACACCCTCATAAAGAAACCATGAATAGATTAAACAATGACCATATCACCGTATATCGTACAGACTCAGACGGTACCATTTTAGCTGAAACAGATGGAAATACTTACGCTATCACAACCAATTTAAAAAGTGTTTCCTAATCTTTTTGAAAATAGACAAGCAGTTGCTTGTCTATTTTTATTTGTAAAAAAAAAAAATCGTATAAACCAAACGATGTTTGGAAAACTAACTTCCAATAAGGGAGGTTTTATCCATGAAAATGACAAAAGATATTTATGGAAAAATGGCAAAACAAGCATCTCCTCCAAGTACATTTGTAAAAAATTCTGTAATGGCTTTTTTATTTGGAGGCGCTATTTGCACCATTGGACAAGGTATTTTAGAAGGATACCTTATGTTGGGTATGGATGTAAAAAATGCGCGTGCTGCCGTATCTATTACTTTAATCGGATTAGCAGCAATTTTAACTGCATTCAAAGTTTATGATAATATCGCAAAAATTGCCGGTGCCGGTACACTGGTTCCTATTACCGGATTTTCCAACTCTATCGCCTCACCGGCTATGGAATTTAAAAGTGAAGGCTATGTATTAGGGTTAAGTGCAAAAATGTTTATTATCGCCGGACCCGTATTGGTATATGGCATCATCTCTTCTATTATATACGGTATTGTACTTTATATTATTAGCCTATTCTAAAAAAAGGGTAACGTAATGTTACCCTTTTCTCTTTATTCGATTAGTTCATCAAAAACAAAAAAGCCTTCTCTGCGATAGCTTTCTGCATATGTTACACGGCAATGTCCCGTTGAATGTAAATATGTATAATAAGATTTATCCATCTCTCTCTTTAGCGCACGGCCTCTTTCAAGGTCTGTGGTTAGAGAATCCCACTGAGGAACCAAGGATTTTCGTTCCTCTAATTGTTTTCCGTCAATCTGTTCACGTTTTCCAAAAAATTCTAACTGTGCTTCAAGCAAATCCATCGCCTGACATTTCTGTTCCCAAACGCCGAAAATATCCAGTACACAATTTGGGTGTTCCGGTGTCATAAAGTAAATTGTAAAATTGCCCCATGGTTTTAAACCATCCAGCTCTTCCAAAGCATATTCTCTGCCTGCCAATGCCATTGCTTCCAACACCAACGTCATAAAAGGACGTCTGCCCGGATCTAAATCGTATACACAATGCTCCGTATCTTGTGTAATAATAATATCAGGACGAAAAGAACGAATAACACGAATCATTTGCAGCTTTTCCTCATAAGAAGCTGTAATTTTTCCCGTATCCATATTTAAAAATTCAACGGAAGTTTGTAGAATTTCAGCTGATTTTTTCAAATCAGACTGCATCTTTTCTCCCGCAAAGGCAATTGCCGCGTGAGATTTTCCTCCGTTTAATGCATTTTTTAGCAGAGCACCTCCGCACTCTACAACTTCCATGCTATAAGCTCCTAACAGTAAAATCCGTTTTTCCTTCATCATAACAAGCTCCTTATTTTACATATTTTGAAATATAGTAGGATTCTGTTTTCATGTTAATGTACTGTTGGGCAAAAATCAATCCTATAAAAAGGTATTGATAAATTTTACGCAACTAGCTGCAACCTGTAAGGAAAGTATACCGTAGAAAATTTCGGGTAAGATAAAGGAAAGAAACCACCAAATATTTTTAATTGCATGATGTTCAAAGAAAACGATTGACCAGATAAAAGGAGTTTACAGCGATGAAACGTGTTGGCAGATATACAATTTTATTAGAAACCGCCCCCAAAATAGCAGGATATGCCTCTGTAGTAGGTAAGAAAGAAAAAGAAGGACCTCTCGGCAGTGAATTTGACCGCAGTTATAAAGATACCTCCCTTGGAGAAAGCAGTTGGGAAAAGGCAGAAAGCCGTTTGCAAAAAGAAGCTGTAGAAATCGCCCTACAAAAAGCCGGTATCCATTCAAACGATGTAGACACCATTTTTGCGGGTGATTTACTAAATCAATGTATCTCTTCCACATTTGGTTTACGCAGTTTAAATATTCCTTTTTTAGGACAATACGGCGCATGTTCTACTATGGCACAAACACTTGCAATGGCAGCTTTATTTGTAGAATCAGGAGCAGCGAGAATTGCTGCTGCGGTTACCTCATCACATTTTTGCTCTGCAGAAAGACAATTTCGACTACCGTTGGAATACGGTGGACAACGTCCTCCTACAGCACAATGGACCGCAACTGCTTCAGGCGCTGCAATTGTTGTACCTCAATCTATCGTTATAGAAGAAAACAGTGTAAAAATGAAAAACTCCAAAGAAAACAATTCTTCGGAGAAAATACCTGTTATCACAGAAGTATGTATTGGAAAAATTACAGATATGGGCATTAAAGACGCCAATAACATGGGTGCAGCCATGGCGCCTGCAGCAGCGCAAACTATATTAGATTTTTTATCGGATACCAATACAAAACCTGCTGATTATGATTTAATTGTAACGGGAGATTTGGGACATGTTGGAAGCGAACTTTTGCTGCAATTAATGGAACAAGAAGGCGTCGATATCAGCAGTGTACACAACGACTGCGGAAAAATGTTGTTTGACCGCAAAAAACAGGATGTTCACGCCGGCGGTTCCGGATGTGGATGCTCCGCCTCTGTCCTATGCTCTAAACTGTTAAATGACATAAAAGCAGGATATTTAAACAATATTTTATTTGTAGCTACAGGAGCACTGATGTCGACAACCTCTTCCCAGCAGGGGGAAAGTATCCCAAGTATCGCTCATCTAATACACTTAAAAGGGATTTAAGCCGTCTTATCCTTTTCCATCTCTCCCAAAAGATTAGACTGTAATTCATCCTTACAAGGATGTGTTTGAAATGATTCCTTCACAGTTTGCTCTGTCCTAGATAAAGTATCCCGTTCTTCGCTCTCATACACCTTGGCATTGGATACAGTGTTCTCGTCTACTTTTGATTCCTCTTGATGAAAGTGGGAAGGAACAAAAGGAATCCCTTCTTTTTTACAACGACGTTTTTCTCTCCAATTTGAAAATTTAATAGAAAAGTGATTGATCCAAAACACCTTTACAAATGCGGTCACAACCAAATAAATAACAAGTAAGTCCAATAAAGCTGTTAAAATACTGACATTTGTCCCAACAATATTGGCTCCAAATAATTCAAAACCAAACAGTCTGCCGCCTTGTGTATCAAACCGTACAGACAACCAGTTAGAAGGGAAACCATACGAATATGTAGTTACACCATTTGTCATGGTTCCTGATACAGGATAAAAAAAGATAGGAACAACAAAAATAACCAAACTGACAATTGCCGTTTTCCAGTTAAAAAACCTCATAAAATTCCTCCTTTTTTTATCATCCATTGATTTTAATAGACATATTTACATCATATCACATATATAAAAAATGTCAATATTTTATATATCATTCACAAAAATATATGATATTTCAACAAATTTTATATTCTTTTGAAAAAAGTAAAAAAGCAGCTGCGTAAAACAGCTGCTTTTTTATGAAATTTATTATTTACGAATACCAAGTCTAGCAATAATAGAACGGTAACGCTCAATATCCTTTTTCATGACATAGTTTAGTAGATTTCTTCTTTGACCAACCATTTTCAATAGTCCACGGCGAGAGTGATGGTCTTTTTTGTGTGTTTTTAAATGCTCGGTCAAATCGTTAATTCTTTTTGTTAGAATTGCAATTTGAACCTCCGGAGAACCTGTATCTCCCTCATGTGTTGCATACTCAGCAATTACTTTGCTTTTTTCTTCTTTTAGTAACATAAAATAGTTCCACCTTTTTATTATTTATCCGCTAACCACAGAAAAAGGCTGGTGAATTCCTAAATTTGGGCTTATTCCTTAATCCGGGGAAAGGGATATTTACCGAATGATTATATCATATCGTCTGCAATTTGTAAACTATATTTTTTTATTTTGCCAAATAGGTAAGAGAAAATAAAATAATTGTGCAATCTGCATATAATAACTAATATTTCATTAGTTAAATCTACAGGTCACGTCATAAATTATTCACATATCTTCTCAACATTTCGCGTATGATAGTTATATAGCATATATTTTCTTTTTATTTTTTAACAATTTTCACATAAAAAGAAAAAATATTATAGAAAGTTCGTGAGTACAAGTGGAATTCTCTTTTGACGGTATTGGCAGCGCAGCACAGTCTATGTCTCCCGCAGCTATTCCAACCGGTCATAATAATAAAGGCTTTTTTAAAAGAGCTCTTATGAATCTTTTTATCATAGCCTTTATGTTTGGATTTGTAGAGTTATATACCTTTTGCCTGGGAAGCGGCAACGGTCTAATCGGTCTGACCATTTCTCTTGCAATTATTAGCTTTTGGCGAACAGATATTGGCATTAAACCGCTGCAAGGCGCCTTTGTAATTTGGGGTTCATTTCTTTTGACAGGCGGAGCTACCTTCCTAGCTTCTTTTCATCCTGCAATTGGCGTTTTTGTTAATTTCGCATCTATTTATATCATATTAACGCTAACCAGCCATCAACCGATGGCAAAAGCTTATTACCCTATTTTATCTTGCTATTTGTTTGCACAAAGCAGCCCTGTATACGGCATAGATTATGGATTACGTATGATAGGCATTGCAGGAGGAGGGCTCATTGTCGCAATTATCTATTATATGCGTCATCGCAAAGTAAAAAGAAGACGTAATATTACAGATATTTTCAGAGAGACTCATTTCTGCTCGATTCGTACTAAATTTTTTATTCGTTTAACAACAGGATTAACTATCGCCATGTTAATTGGAGATTTCTACCATGTGTTAAAACCTGCTTGGATTTCCTTTACAGTACTTTCTTTAGTTCATCCCTTTGTAAATGAAAGCCGCAAAAAAATTGTATATCGAATTATTGGAACCATTATTGGCGGTATTTTATATTTTGTGTTATTTGAATGGGTCGTTCCGGATCCATGGCATCCTGTACTGCTTATATTAACAGGATATATTTATTTATTTTTGCGCACTTACTGGATACAACAGATATTTATTACCCTAAACTCTTTAAGCGGAGCAATGGTCTTCTTGCAAGCAGATGTGGCATTCGAAATGCGTATTTTGTTCGTGTTAATCGGCATTGCAATTGTAGTTTTTATTAGTTTATGTGCAAAATTCCGTCTAATGGACAGAATTTACGGGCAAATACAAAAAATGAAAGCACGCCATAAAAAATCATCTACCTAACCTAACCGGCATTACTCGATTGATAATGCCGGTTTAAATTTTATAAGATTAAAAATTTGTTCACAACTTAATATTTTAAATATGTTATCATTACATTATTTCTCAAAAATAGTAGTATATAATTTTAAAGCCTGCAGACTTTAGATGATTGTAATTTTTATTTTAGAAAGGAAGTCATATTGTCATGGAACACGTTGAACTGGAGACGTTAGACCGTGAACATACAGCATCTAACAAAAAAGACCCTCAATTGAATCATGAGAAAAAGCCTACGAAAAAAAGTATAAAAGTGTTAAAGTTAATTGGTACAAAAACACTTCTGTTTGCTTTTATTATTCTATTTATCGTTGGCTTCAGCGCATTGTTTGGTTCAACCGCAACCTACACAGGCGTTTGTATTGTAACAGGCTTATTAATGTTTTTAAAATTAGATATAGGTATAAAACATACCCAAGCTCCCTTTGTTATTTTTGGACTATTTGTATTAACCGGATTATCTGCATTTGTAGCAGCCATAAACCCGTGGCTTGGACTGTTGATAAACTTTATTACCGTATGTGCCATTATGGTATTGTCCGGTCAAAGAGCAGAGTACCGTTCTTTTATGCCATTTTTACTCTGTTATATTTTCACGCAAAGCACTCCCGTATACGACATTGATTTCGGTATGCGTATGGCAAGTTTAGCTGCCGGAGGCGCATTAGTTGGAATTGTTTACTTTATTGTTCATAGAAAAAAGCCCTGCCCTAAAGTAGGTGTCTTGGATGCTATAAAAAATACAGCCAGTGCCTATACTTCCGTTAAAACCAAATTTTTCTTGCGCATGGCAATTGGCATGACCATTGCCATGTTTATAGGAGATATGATTGGTTCCGCTCGTACGTTATGGCTCAGCCTACCTATTCTATCTCTGACTCAATTAAAACCGCATGAAACTGCTCATCGGACTGCTTATCGTATCTTTGCTACAATTATCGGTGGTCTCATCTACATATCTGTTTTTGACTTTATCATTCCGGCTGAATATCTCAACATTGGTTTACTCGTTGCAGGATATATTTATACCTACATCAATAAATATCAATTCCAGCAAATTTTTGTTGTAATCAGTGCATTGGGCAGCGCCCATAGTCTAGGATTAGAAAGCGCAGTTGCTTGGCCTGCAAGACTAATATACTTGTTCATCGGCGTATTAATTGTGGCTATTCTACTGATGATTGAGAATGCGAATATATGGAAAAAATTAAAACAATCTACTTCAAAAGAAACCTCTGTTGAAGTATCTGCTTAAAAAATTCCCTCCTATTAATTGTAGGAGGGAATTCTTGTATCTGATGAATCAAACTCTTACACACCGATTATACCAATTGCAAATTATCTGTTGTGATTACATACTTACTTCATTTGTTTCCATATCTTTCGATATATAATATCCTCTGATAGCAGATATGTGTTATTATACGTCATTGTTATAATAGAATTATCATTTGATATACATAAAATTGTGATACAACAAAAATAAAAAAGCTTCTTTGCATAAGTATGCAAAGAAGCTTTTATTTATATCGAAATATACTCTATTTAGCCTTGTGCCAATTTTACCAGTTGTTGATATTTATCCATTGCAAATTCTTCTGCTTCTGTAAACAAGAGTTCTGCACGGTCTGGGAAAGAACGTGTCAACGCATTGTAACGAACCTCGCTCATCAAGAAGTCACGATAACTTGCGGATGGAGCTTTACTATCCAGCATAAATGGATTTTTACCCTGTTCTTTCAAACGTGGGTCATAACGGAATAGGCTCCAATAACCTGCAGCTACTGCACGTTTTTCAACATCCTGTACTGTACTCATACCATTTTTAATACCATGATTGATACATGGAGAATAAGCAATGATGACAGATGGACCATTATAGCTTTCTGCTTCTCTTACCGCTTTTAGAGTTTGGTTGTAATCTGCACCCATTGCAATACTTGCAACGTATACATCACCGTAGCTCATAGCAATTGCTGCAAGGTCTTTCTTTTTAGTACCTTTACCTGTTGCGGCAAACTGAGCAACAGAACCAATTGGAGAAGCTTTCGATGCCTGGCCGCCTGTGTTAGAGTAAACCTCTGTATCAAATACTAAAATATTGATATTTTCGCCGGTAGCAATTGCATGGTCCAGTCCGCCAAAGCCGATGTCATAAGCCCAGCCGTCACCACCAAGAATCCATACAGATTTTTTCGCTAAGAAGTCTTTATCAATCAAAACTTTTTTCGCCAGTTTACCTGCATCACAGTCACAATCAGCAATTTTTTCCAGCTCTTTTGTCAATGTCAAAGCAGCTTCAAAGTTTGTATCACTGTCTTCGAATGTTTCAAGATAAGCAGCACAAGCAGCTTTTGTTTCTGCTGCTACATCTGCATTCTGAATATTCTCAACATGCTCTTTCAATCTGTCACGAACTGCACGTTGTGCCAAATTCATACCCAAACCAAATTCTGCGTTATCTTCAAACAAAGAGTTTGCCCAAGATGGACCGCGGCCTTGTTTATTCACGGTATATGGTGTGGATGGAGCTGAACCTGCCCAAATGGAAGAACAGCCTGTTGCATTGGCAATCATCATTCTGTCGCCGTACAACTGAGTCACCAATTTTGCATAAGGAGTCTCACCACAGCCTGCACAAGCGCCGGAGAACTCAAATAATGGTTGTTTAAACTGACTTCCTTTTACGGTAGAAGTTTTAAACTTCTCAAATACTTCAGGTTTTTCATCAATGGTTTGACCATAGTTATATACTTCTTGGAAAGGCATTTGAGTATCAATTGGTTTCATAACCAATGCTTTTTCGCCTTTTTTACCAGGACATACTTGCGCACAAGAACCGCAGCCTGTACAGTCCAGTGTAGAAACCGTCATAACAAATTTCAGGTCAGGCATACCTGTCATATTCATAGATTTGGTTGCTTCAGGCGCTGCCGCCACTTCAGCCTCTGTCATTGGTATTGGGCGAATTACAGAGTGAGGGCATACATATGCACAGAAGTTACATTGAATACAATTCTCAGGCATCCATTCCGGAACATCAACAGCAATACCACGTTTTTCGTATGCTGCGGTACCTTGAGGCATGGTTCCGTCTTCCATTCCAACAAATGCGGATACAGGAAGTGCATCGCCTCTTTGTGCATTAACTGGAGTTAGAATGTTATTTACAAAATCTACAACCTCTTTGCGGCCTTCTACTGCTGCTTCTTGTACAGTTTCATCCACTGCATTTTTCCAATCAGCAGGAATTTCAACTTTTACTGCATCTGTTACACCGCGGTCAATTGCAGCATGGTTCATTGCAACAACTTTCTCACCTTTTTTACCGTAAGATTTTGTTGCTGCATCTTTCATATACTCAACAGCTTTTTCAATCGGAATAATTTTTGCAATATTAAAGAAAGCAGCCTGAAGAATGGTATTGATACGTCCGCCAAGACCAATTTCTTTACCAATTTTGATACCGTCGATAGTATAGAAATTAATATCATTTTCTGCTAAGAATCTTTTTACTTTAGCAGGTAATCTTTGGTTTAGTTCATCCAAATCCCAAGAGCAGTTTAGAAGGAAGCTACCGCCTTTTTTCAAATCCTCTACCATATCATATTTGTCAATATAGGATGGATTATGGCAAGCAACAAAGTCTGCTTTGTTGATGTAGTATGTACTTTTAATCGGTTTGTCACCAAAACGCAAGTGAGAAATGGTAACACCACCGGATTTCTTAGAGTCATATGCAAAGTAACCTTGTGCATACATGTCTGTTTTGTCACCAATAATTTTAATGGAGTTTTTGTTTGCACCAACGGTACCGTCAGCACCCAGACCCCAGAATTTACAGGAGTGAATACCCTTAGGTGTTGTATCCGGATTCTCCAGCAAAGGTAAAGATGTATTGGTAACATCATCATTGATACCTACTGTGAAACGTTTTTTAGATTCAGCTGCATCCATATTACGATAAACCGCAACAATACAGCTTGGATTTGTATCTTTGGATGCCAAACCGTAACGGCCTGAAAGAACAGGAGTGGTTTCAAACTCTGTACCTTTCAATGCAGCCACAACATCAAGATATAAAGGTTCACCAATGGAACCCGGCTCTTTTGTTCTGTCTAATACAGAAATGGATTTTACTGTTTTAGGCAAAACATCTAATAAATATTTTGCTACAAACGGACGGTACAGTCTTACTTTTACAAGACCTACTTTTTCTCCGGCTGCAGTTAAGTAATCAATCACTTCTTCTGCAGTATCACATACAGAACCCATTGCAATGATTACTTTTTCTGCATCAGGAGCGCCGTAATAGTTGAATGGTTTATAATCAGTACCGCATTTTTCATTGACTTGATTCATATAGTCAACAACAATTTCAGGTACAGCATCATAATATTTGTTGGAAGCCTCACGATTTTGGAAGAAAATATCACCATTTTGTGCGCTGCCATGTAATACCGGATGTTCCGGATTCAACGCACGACGACGGAATGCGTCCACAGCATCATGATCCAACATATCGTTTAAATCTTCATAATCCCATGTTTGAATTTTTTGAATTTCATGAGAAGTACGGAAACCGTCAAAGAAGTGTAAAAATGGAACACGGCCTTTAATTGCGGAAAGGTGTGCTACCGCGCCCAAGTCCATAACCTCTTGAGGGTTATTGGAGCATAGCATAGCATAGCCTGTTTGACGGCATGCATAAATGTCGGAATGGTCACCAAAATAGAAAGCGCATGTCCTGCAATGGTACGTGCAGACACATGAATAACGCTTGGTAACAGCTCACCCGCCATTTTATACATGTTAGGGATCATCAACAATAAGCCTTGAGAGGCTGTATATGTTGTAGTGAGAGCACCGGCAGATAGAGAACCGTGAACTGCACCAGCTGCACCAGCTTCGGATTGCATCTCTGTTACCTGCACTTCTCTGCCAAATAGATTTTTCTACCAGCTGCTGCATATTTATCTGATTCATCCGCCATTACGGAAGAAGGTGTAATTGGATAAATTGCTGCAACTTCTGTGAAAGCATAGAAACATGCGCTGCAGCACTGTTTCCATCCATGGTTTTCATTTTTCTTGCCATTGGTATTTTCCCCTTAAAGGATTGGCCAAACTCTATTATATTTGGACCTATAATAACGATAGGAACTCAACCTATACATACAACAAATTTTATCATTTTATTGAATAATTGTAAAGTAAAATGTGCAATTTTTCTAAATTATTGTTATTTTTTCACCTATTCACATATAAAGATGAAATAATATACTGCCCTCTTTGCATTTTAGCTAAAAATAGTGTAATATTGTGATATAAGCAAAATAACAAATTCCTTTTGAAAGGGGAATACTATGGGACCCGAACCCGACAGTAATATTTTCTTAACAATTTTAATTCTTCTGCTATTTACATTTTAAATGCATTTTTGTTCTATGCGAAAGTTCCATTTTAAACGTAAATGTACATAACATGAACAAACAGGCAGAAGAAGGCAATAAACGGGCAAAACGTATTTTACAATTAATGAACAACCCTAAAACCATTACAACATATCAGGTATTAACCACCATGTTTGCGTTCTTTGCCTGTGCATTTGCATACCAAAAATTTGCTCCCAGTCTCATTGGTTGGATGGAAACATTTATGCCAATTCATCACACTGTTTTAAGCGGTTTTGCATTGGTTATCATCGCTTTTATTCTGCTTATCTTTTTCCTTATTTTTGGTGTTATGATTCCCCGCCGTATTGGTATTTTCAGGTCAGATGGGGTTGCTATGCGTATATGTGGCATTTACAACGGCGTTTGTATTCTTCTATTCCCTATTACATGGATTTTGTATACCATTGTGGCACAAATCAGCCGTATCTTTGGCGTGGCACCTGACGCAAAAAGGAAAGGAATCACCGAAGAAGGTATCCTCACCATGGTAGACAAAGGTGAAGAAACTGGAGCAATTTTAGAGAATGAAAAAGAACTGATTACCAAAATATTTGAATTTAACGATACCACTGCCTCCGATATTGCAACCCACAGAACAGATGTAGTAGCTGTGGAAGATACTGCTACCCTTTCCGATATCGTTCAGCTGTCGTTAAAAGGAGGATACTCCCGTGTACCCGTATACCACGAGGATTTAGATAATATCGTAGGTATCGTATATGTAAAAGATTTACTGAAATATGTCGGCAACCATATGAATAACGCCGCATCTGTTATCGATATTATGCGAAAACCTTATTTTGTACCGGAGACAAAACTATGCAGTGAGTTATTTACTGAACTGTCTGAACGTAAGATACAAATTGCAGTTGTAATTGATGAATACGGTGGAACTGCCGGCATTGTAACCATGGAGGATATTTTGGAATCTCTTGTAGGCAACATGGAAGATGAATACGACAGGGAAGACCAAGAGATTGTAAAAATAGATGAAACTACGTATCGTATGAAAGGGATAGCCTCTATTGACGAAGTCAGTGATGAATTGGATATGGAACTTCCACAGGAAGAGTATGATACCATTGGAGGCTTTGTAGTGGAGTTACTGGGGCATTTGCCACGTGAAGGTGAACACCCTACCATTACATATAAAAACGTACAGTTTACGGTAGAATTGATGAAAGACAACCGTATTGCAACCTTACTGGTTGAATTGTTTCCAATAACGGATACTGAACAAACCGAAGCAGAAGAATCAGCAGAACAACAGTAAAAAGAATTCACTGTGCTGTAACATACCAAATAAAACTGAATTTGCGGCTGTATTACTTTGCTCACAGGATAATGTACATAAAATTTATACTGCAAACACAAATAAAAAGGACTCCAACGACCATTATGCCGTTGGAGTCCTTTGTTTCAATCATATCTTTATAAAACAGAACAAACTCTCAATCTTATATTTTATAAAGAGTTTCATTAACCAACAATAATTTTGCCTTCCGGCAAAACAGAGCTGGAATGTCTTCCTTTACGCATGGCAAGTGCCAAAGCCAACGATACAGGCCCTACACGCCCTGCAAACATTGCAAACGTCAGCGCCAGTTTAGAGGCAATATTCAATGTAGGCGTAATGCCCATGGTTAAGCCGGTGGTACTAAATGCTGAAACCGATTCAAACAGCGAAGCTAAAAATCCTACATTGTGATTGGTTGTCTCTATGATAACAGTTGGAACTGCAACAATAATCATGCCGGCAAATGTAATGGCCAATGCACGGTACACCGTTGCTTTATCAATCATTCTGCGCAGTAATACCGTGTCTTCATTGCCTCTCATAACGCTAAATACAGTTGCAAGCAAAACAACCAATGTGGTTGTTTTAATACCACCGCCGGTAGAGGCCGAAGACGCACCAATAAACATCAAAAGTATGGTAAATACTTGCGTAATACTTCTTTCACCGCCTATGTTAATAGAAGCATATCCGGCTGTTCGCGCCGATGCCGATTGGAAAAAGGCAGCATTTATCTTTTCTCCCCAATTTAAATGCGACATGGTATTATCCCATTCACACAACAAAATAACGCCGGTACCTATTACTAGCAACGTAGCTGTTGTCATAAGAACAACTTGAGTATGAAAATTTAACCCGACTTTTTTTTGCTTTGACCGCATTTTATTCCGATGATAGATACGCTGAATATGCGGAAATACCTTTTTAAAGTATACATCGCTAATTGCGATGAAGCCTAGCCCGCCCAATATAATCAGCAAAGCCAAAGTTACGGAAACTAATGGGTCACCCGCATAGTTTGTCAGACTTCCGTCTTTTAACTCAAAGCCCAGCACATCAAATCCGGCATTACAATAGCCCGATACTGCCAGAAAAATAGAAATCCAGACGCCATATCCGCCAAATTTAGGGACAAACCGTATCATCAAAATCAATGCACCAATCAGCTCAGCGGTAACTGTAAATAACAAGATAGTCTTTAATAATCTTGGTATTTCCAAACCACTTCCGCTGGTGTTCTCCGAAGCAAGCATCATATCTTTCAAACTTAACTTTCGGCGCATTAAAACAGTAAAACCTGTTGTAAATGTTACAATTCCCAACCCGCCTACTTGTATTAAAAATAAAATAACAGCTTGTCCAAATCCATTAAAGTGGGTCCATGTATCTACAACTACCAAACCTGTTACACATGTTGCAGATGTAGCTGTAAACAATGCGTCTACAAAATTGGTTGCTTGACCATCTCTTGCAGAAATTGGCAATGTTAACAATGTTGCTCCAATTAAAATAACCAAAGCAAAACTAATTACAATTAACCGTACAGGGGCAATGTTCTTGATTCTTTTTCCGATGGACAATGGCTCTTTCATAATCCTTTAATTCCTCATTAAGAATATTTTTTTCGCCAAACTTGTTTTTAATAGGAAAACCGCAAATGGTAATCCCAGTGCATAGCAAATGACCAACTCCCCTGCGCCAACTGTGAGGGCGTTGTAACCAAATGCTACCCAACTAAAGTTTTGGAAACCAAAACCAACATCACTGAAACAAGCCAATTCAACCCCCACAACCAGAGCGTTAAATAGCACAGGCGCCATTGGAACCAAAAATGGAATATCTTTGATTCTAACATTTCTTAATAAATAAGAAACCACTGCTGCCAACAAAGTAGCAACAGAACCAAAAATCCAATCCACCGGTCCAAACGGACTGGCCAGGTTTGCAAGAAAACATCCCAAAGTTAATCCCGGTATGGCCGCAGGAGTAAACATAGGCAAAACCGTTAAAAATTCTGAGATGCGAAATTGCACCGGACCATACGCCAAGTTCAGCGATGACGCAAGCAGTGTTAAGACGGCATAAATAGCCGCTATGACAGCAGCCTGCACCAAATAGCGAATACTTTTTGTCGATGCAGTGTTCAATATTAAATTCCTCCGTAGTATTTTTTTAGGTCAGGAGTTTGCGACTGACCGCGCTGTTTAGCACGGACTTATCATACTCTTTCTTTTCCGTAAAATCAACCACTGATTTTTTATTTGTAAGAAAAACCAAATGATGAACTGATTTTAAAAGACAAAAATACCCTTTCATCACTTCGATTTTAGTGTTTTTTTTGCCAAAACTTTATGAAAACTTAACACTTTATCTACTGCGAATCATATAAAAAACACTGAATTTATATACTTTAAACAAATTTGTAAAAACGCTGCCTTTCTGTTAAGAGAATTGAGGTTTCGCAAAAATATAAAAGAAATATTAATGTTTTATATGAAATTAATGTTGTTGATTATTTTCGCTCAACAAACAATTGACGTTCTAAAATAAATGTGGGAGAATAAGAGTTGCTTTTAGAGTAAACTTTACATATTTGATTACCTTTTTATGAAAGGATCGACCATAATCATGCAAAGCGGAATGATTTTACGAGCATTGAGAAAAGCCAAAAACTTAACGCAAAGCGATGTAGCCTCTCTATTAAAAACTTCACGCCAATATTATTCTGATTATGAGTGTGAAAAGTTTGAGCTTCCATTGCACCATTTGGTTTTTTTGGCGGATTATTATCATGTATCAACTGATTACTTATTGGGTAAAACCAATATCAAAACACCATATCAGGCAAAATAATAACAGTAAAGTAACAAAAAGCAGGTTCTATATGGAACCTGCTTTTTGTACATCTTTTTAATTATGAAGAAATTATGAATAAAAATAAAATAATATATTGAAAAATCCATTAAATTGTATTATCATAAAACATGCAAAGCAATTGTTTTGCATGAAACATTGAGGATAATATGGTAACTTGCCATATTGTATATAAGACCAAAGCAGCATAGAATCAAATTTTATGCACTGCGGTTACGGCTAATTTGTAAAAAGAATAGAGGTATTATTTTATGCAATTAGCTGAGCGTTTGAAACGCGAACGAAAAGAATGGTTTGGTAATCCTATTGGAGATTTATGCGGCTCGTTGGTAACCACATTTGCACTGATTCCGGAGGTAATCGGTTTTATGATTGTTGTGGGACTGCCGCCTTATATGGGACTGTTTACCTGTATATTCCTAACCATTATTACTTCCTTTTTAGGCGGATGTCCGGGTCTTGTTTCAGCAGGGGCCGGCTCTACAGCACTGGTACTTAGCGGACTGATTTCTCAATACTTTAACAATGGTCATCCTGAGTACATTTTTGCTTCCATTTTTTTAGCCGGTATTATTATGGTCATTTTAGGTGTATGCCGGTTTGGTAGTTTGGTAAAATATATACCAACTTCCGTTATGAACGGTTTTGTCAACGGCTTTGCCACAGTTATTTTTATTTCCCAGGTAAAATTATGTATCGGTAAAAGCTGGGAAACCTATATCTTAATTGCAGTAGGTATTGCAATTATTTATTTGTTCCCTCTTCTGAAAAAACGCGTGTTTTTCCTGAAAAGGGTCCCCTCTTCGCTTGTTGCTCTTATTTTAATTACTACATACACGTTAGCATCCGGCAGCAGCGTAGAAAAAGTAGGAAGCATGGGTTCTGTTTCTTTTAGTTTCGAACATTTCGGACAATTATTTACAAATATCTCCGGTGTATTTACAACAGAGTGTCTTGTGGCTATTTTGCCAACTGCTTTTTCAATTGCTCTGGTAGCCATTGCTGAATCCTTGTTAACAGCAAGATTGTTGGAAGAAGAAAACGGTGTAAAAAGCCGTAATAACCGTGAATGTATCGGATTGGGTATTGGCAATATTGCATGCAGTATGTTGGGAGCAGCTCCCGGCTGCGGTATGATTGCTATGGCGGTTACCAATCAAAAATCAGGCGGTAAAGGCCGACTTTCTACATTTTTAATTGGTATCTTTATGGCAATTCTTTTATTCAGCCTTGGATGGTTTATGGAATTAATTCCGCTGGCTGCATTAATCGCTGTTATGTTCACCGTATGCTTTGGCACAATTAAATGGCCTACCTTATACAAAATGCATACATATCCTATTAAAGATACTGTCATTATGCTGATGACTGCTATTGTAGTTGTGGCAACGGAAAACCTGGCATACGGCGTTATTTTCGGCATGATTCTTTATGGTTTTGTTTGTTTGGGAAAACGATTCTTAAACAGAACATGGCTGATTATCACATCATTTATACTAGCGGCCGCATCCGCTGCGGTATGTTGGATTAGCTGGGGAACAGTTGTTGCCTTTGGGGTTGCCGCCATTGGTATGTGTTTGGCATCTATTGCAAGAAATGAATTTGACACAAAAGAAAAACAAATTCCTGCTACCATTGCAATTGTGGTGTGCGGTCTTGTAGCGGCTTGTTCCCTTGCATTTATTATTGTAGGCTCTTGTATACCGGATACATTTCCATGGTTTTCATTAAGTTATTTGGGCCACTAATAAATTTATAAAATGTAACTGTAATAAAAAAGGACTTTCTAAATAGAAAGTCCTTTTTGCGTTATTGTGAAAAAGGCAGCCCCATATATTCTAAAAAGAGCAAACTCCCGTATTGCCCTATCATCTTCCTGACTATACCAAACCGCCGTTCCCCGTAGTTTTTTCTGAGTCCCTGTGACTTGAACACTTTCACTAAAAATACCGGAAATGCGTTATTTTCATGCCTTCCGCAAATAAAAAGACCCTGTGCAGAGCCTATTTCAACTCTACACTGAGTCGTTTTTCTATCTTTCTTAGGTAATATCCGGGTGCCCTTTTGGGGATATTCCGGAGTACCTTTCGTCAGTGATATTAAGTTCTGGGTGTAGCGTTGGAGTTATACATTGCGTCCAACACTTCTTGCGTTGCAATACCTGAAGTGGAAAATCCATTTAATAATTGGAAATCTTTTACCGCCTGCATAGTCCCATCATCAAATGTACCGTTTACAGTTGTAAACATATAACCTAATTCATGCAATCGTTCTTGCATAAGTGTTACCGCTTCTCCGGAACTGCCGTACTGTAAAGTACCGGCATTTGCTACCGCATCCGGCTTGGTAACCGTACCTTGAGCGCTTGATGTATTTGAAGAAGGTGTCTCTGCCGGCGTTTCACTGGAAGTGGTATCAGCTGCAGAGGAAACATCTGATTGAGAAGAACTGTCGGAGGTGTCCTTTTTCGATTCTTTGGTTACAAATAACTCAGGATACACATGTTTCAACATGGTTGTAACGGTATCTAACATCGTATTTCCTTGACGCTGCATCAGAGAAGGCTCCATTTCATAGACACGTCCGTTTTTTACTGCATCTAAATTTTTAAAGTCTTCCGATTGTTCCAGCTGTTCTTTTACACCTGCTGCACAAAAAATATAATATGGATTTGCAACCAGAAGATTATTGATATCTATTTGATTATTTAACTCATTGCCAAAACTATTGAAAAACCCTGCATAGCTAATCAAACTGCCAAACAAAGAATTTCCCGTAGCTACATGTCCTTCTAAATCATACAGATAACAAGCAGTATACTGTGTTCCGGTTGATGGCACTAATCGTGTAATATCATCCAATGTATAGAATACATTATCACATGCCTTTTCACCTTTCGTATAACCAGTATTACCGCCTACCATTGCAGACCCTACTTCTCGGTACAAGCGCTTACAATCGTCTCTGCTTTTTGCCGGAGAAATAGCAAGTACCTGAATGCCTTGTGCCTCTAACGCTGCAGTTTGCTGCTCTGTGGGTGCTGCATCTACCAATACCAACGTTACACCTAAGTTTTTCATCTCCTGGACATCATCAATGGTAAGATTAGGAAGTATCGATAAATCTTCTTGCGTACAATCTTCGCTTTTTGCTTTTAAGGTCGCCTCAAAACCACCCGTTAAAATTACATCCGCTATGTTTTGAGACAAAACCGCAACTCCTGTAGGCTGACTGTTCAAGGTAACTCCATTAATTGTAATAGGATAATCATTTTTTGCAACACCTTCACTGATATCGCTGCTTCCGCAGCCTACAAACATCATTGCTGTGATAATAGTAACCAATCCCAGTGCCAAAAATCGCTTCCAAATTTTCATGCTGGTTCCTCCTATCTGGGGGGCTATTTCGACTTTGTTTGACACAATAGTATCAAATATACGACTATTTGTAAAGATTGTCTGTTAAGCATTTCTTCCCAATTTTATTTTTGCTTCGGCTGAATTCATAAATTGACGTGCACAACGAGGTGACCGTCCTCCTCGGGCAATTGCCCATTGCTCGGCACCTTGCTTTAATTGATCTATATATTCTTCCAAACCACGCTGTTTTGCCAGTTCTTCTACAATCGCCAAATATTTTTCTTTGCTTGGCAAGCTAAAATTAACCGATAAACCGAAACGATCCGCCAAAGATAAACTTTCCTGAATGGTGTCTCCGCGATGAATTTCGTCCCCATCTCGGTCAGAAAATGTTTCCCGTACCAAATGTCTGCGATTGGATGTTGCATAAATTAAGGTATTCTCAGGTCTTGCTGCAACGCCGCCTTCCAACACCGCTTTTAAAGACGCATAAGTATCATCCTGGTGCGAAAAAGATAAGTCATCAATAAAAATAATAAATTTCATTGGCAAATAAGCAATCTGTGCTACCAAATCAGGAAAATCCATCAAAAATTCTTTTGGCATTTCTATCACACGCAACCCTTGTGTGTAATATTGATTCAGAATTGCTTTAATGGTTGAAGATTTTCCGGTACCCCTGTCTCCATATAGTAAGCAATTATTAGCAGGCAATCCGTTCAAAAAAGATTCTGTATTATCAATTACCAACTGGCGTGGTTCCTCATATTCCTTTAAATCTGACATTTGAGTCTTGTCAGGATATTCTACAGGAATAATGGTATGATTCCTCCAAATAAACGCACGATATTTTGCAAATATACCGCATCCATGTTCACGGTAAAATTTGGTGAGCTTTGCAACTACAGCATCAGGCGTTCCACAAAGATATTCATTGCATGCCCCTGTGTTCCAATGAGGAAGATTCAAACACTTCAATTCCTCTCGAAATGCACAAGAATCTAAAACATCTTGCGGAGTAAGCGCTGCAGCCTCTGTTAAAATAGATAAATCTCTTTTGGCAGCTTCTGTTAAACCAAGAGGAAGCATATCCGTACCTTCTGCAGCCTTGAGAGAAAACGGATTTTGATGATATAAAATTGCTTGTGTCATAGCCTGTGCAGATGTGTCCAATGCACTTTCCTTTGCCAAAACTTGTACAAAATTTCCCCAAGCAATAACAAATTCTTTTGCATTGGTGCAGGCAGCCCATAGCAATTTATATAAAGCATTCGGTACTGACTGCTGAAGGATACTGTTGTACACAGACAGTGACGCCAATTTTAATGCAATTTCTGAAGCTTGTCTCATATGAATAACTCCTCTTTATCTACAACATTTTATAAAATATATTGTACTCTCTTTCACAAAACAGTGTCAACTGTCTTCCGATTCAATACTTGACAATGCTATTTTCCCCGTATAGAATAAGATGTACTGTAATCATGTTATTTCATCACTATTTTCTACACTAGAAAATAAGGTGAACCGTAGATAACAGTATCTTATTTGATGTTTGGAGATGTACCCAAGTGGTTGAAGGGTCCGCACTCGAAATGCGGTAGGTCGGGCGTTCCCCGGCGCGAGAGTTCAAATCTCTCCATCTCCGCCAGACTGAGTCTGGACGCAAGTCGCGTTCCGGACTCAGTTTTTTATTTACCTTAGCGCTCGCGTCCAAGTGGGTATCTATTTCGTACACTCACATAGGCTGAACCCAGACACACGTCGTGTTCTGAGTTCAGCTTTTTCTTCTTGTTCTTTGCCTACATTTAAGGCGGATATCAAAAATATCCAAGAATCTCTGCATATAGGCTACGTTGGCTGTTTCTATTTTTGTTACTTTTTATTCTATCTTACAGTGTTACGATATCTGGTTAAAGCAGAATACCATTTGTAATTTCAATCAATCTCTTTCGTTTATGAATTGGTCTGTAATAAAATAAAAATTTTATTTTATATCATTATGATCCAGTCACACATATTTCCGTTACATTTTCCAATTTGACCTCTGTAAAATCATCGCGCAATGCAATGATAGCTTCATGTAGCTCTGTTAAATGAACTGATTGGAAGACTTTTATTATATGTATGTGAAGATTTCACACCTAACCGTGTGTGAAATCTCAAATTATATTTAACTGTGATTAATGAAAAGGAATGAAAAATATGAAACATAACGAAAAAGAAAGTCGATTAAAACAACTTTTGACTAAAAAAAATATTGCGATATTGTCTACAGCAATAACGGTGTGCATTGCCGTAGCAATCGCGATACCTCTTTGTGTATTGTCAGAACAAACACCACCGGTCAGCAACGAAATGCCTGAAACCTCTTCCTATGTTATAACAGAAACCTTGAGTGAAGAAAGCGTAGAAAGTATCGAATCCGTTGCAGACAGTTCCTCTCAAGAAGAAAACTCAGAACATTCCGAGTCCGTTCAAGAACAGTCGTTACAAAATACTGTAGAACAGAATTTTTCTACAGAGGAAAGCACTGCAAAAATACAGCCTTGTACACATCTATATACTAAAAACGTAATACCTGCTACGTGTTCATCACAGGGATATACCGTACACACCTGTCAAAAATGCGGCAGCAGCTATACCGATTCTTATGTTGCTCCACAACATGACTACGGAAAATATCTTTGCATTTATTGTGATAAACCCGACCCCACTATGAACCCTTACTATTCATTAATGGCCTGGATGGCAAAACATCGGACGTACACAGATGAAAACGGAGAATATGTTTGGGTGTATAACAGCGGAAATGCAACATACAAGGTAACCTGTAATACTATGGGAAGCCGTTATATCGTAGAATATGAAGGAAGAGACGAATCCTTAAACCTTGGCTTTTACAATGACGCGGATTTTATAGACAGCTATTACCAGCTTGGAGGAATACCGGGAAGAGCCATATTATCAAAAGAAACAATTACAATACCATCTCTCCCACTGTTCAACGACTACCCAGCTGAATACGGAAACTTTAAGTACAGTTTCAGCAACAGACTGGATGATACGTTCAATGTAATACAACGTGAACTATTATCTCCTCTCGGATTAAATCTCCATATGTTCGGTTTCAAATTATTATAACCATAATAAAAATATAGAGAATTCACCTTTTTCTCTTAACGCATAGTAACCAGCCACTCTAACAATTGTCGTAATACCAGTGTTGAAAATAAACTCAAAATTCATCTTGTCTACACCGAAAAACCGTAACTTCAATTCCGAATCCATACCAAATTTTCTGCTGTTTTTATCCATAAATATCTATATTTTATTATATGGCATTGATATAAAAATTTGTGACCTGTAATTCTTGTCCATTTACAAACACCACTCTCATATCTGCAAAAACACTCTATTATACGCTCCCGGAAATATATTTATAACCTACTTATTTTGCAGTATCAATACAAATATCAAATCTATAAAACGCATCTTCGTACGAATTTCTTAAATATAGTATCTGATAGTCTTTTGCTTCCCGTATTTACAATCATACAGAATACATATTCTATCTTTTAATAAAGAAAAGACTATGAATCCTTTATTAAAATATTCACAACCCCAATTTATCTTTTAACGCGCTCGTCAACATAAAATTAATTGTTATAATCCTATCACATACAGCCCTAATTTACTAAATTTGACAAGACATATCATGCTATATTATAATAATGAAATATATTATGTAGGAAAAGTTATGGAGAAAATTATTAAAACGTTCCCTGAGTTTTGCTATGATGATTGCTGTAGTATTCTCTACTATAATTGCAAGTTCATTTATCAAAGCGAACGCTGCTGAAACAGAAAAGCAGTTACCTTAACCCAAGGAGAAAATACTTCAACACGATACAGTACAGGAAGCTCGCAGTTGCCGCCGACAATACACAGGCTGTAATTACACTAAATAAGGATTTTGAAGGTGCCGGTGCTGTAGTGAAAAAGATCAAAACATTGTATTTAACTTAAATGGTTTTACCTGGAATATCAACTCATTAGTTGGTTCATCCGGTACTGAAACCAATGGTGTTCAATTGCTACAAGGTTCTACTGTTACAATTGAAAATGGAACATTAACCTCAAAAACCGCAAAATTACTAATCCAAAACTACTGTGACCTAACAATTCGCAATGCTACACTTTCCGGTCAAGATAATTTGACTGAGATCATCGTTTCAAATAATAATGGATCCACCGTTATTACAGGCAACAGTGCCGTTCAAGCTGCTGCGGGCGGAATCGCTTTTGACTCTGACAAATGGGGCGGTTATCAAGGCGGTAACGTTACTTTAGAAAATGGACAAGTGATTGGTAACGTGAACGCTACTAATGGCGGAAAAATTTCACTAAATGGCGGTACTGTTACAGGAGATGTAATTGCATCTAACTATACATACCAAGGTAATGAAAAAACTCCTGCAAATATTGTAATTGATGGAGCAACTATTAACGGAAATGTAACCGCTCAAAACATCGGAAATATTAGTATTTCCAGTGGTACTGTTACAGGATTGGTAAGTTCAGAAAGCACTTCACCAGTTGCTGTAACCGGTGGTGTATTCCACACAACTCTAGGAGAAAACGTTGATACTTCTGCTGCTGAGTACGTAGCTTCTATCGAAAGCAATGGTCAAATAAAAACTGTTGTAGGTAAGACTGATTTTGATGCTGCTGTACAATCATTAAAATCCGGTGAAACTATTAACATTCAAGTTGTACCAGAAAACAGTACCCACAATTCCGGAAGGTGTTACTGTTACAAATAAACCAACAATAACATTGTGGTAAATGGCAATGCACTAAATTCCGGTGAAAATATCACAATTCAACCAGAACAACCAGAACCTACTCCTACACCAGACCCGGAACCTACACCAAACCCAGAAGATAACAATAACATGACAGAATCAAATAACAACGGACAAAACGGTTCATTAACATCACCTCAAACAGGAAATAATTCCTCTAGTATTCTTTATATTTCTCTTGCTTTTGCTTCTGCAGCATTGTTAACGATTGTATCTTTCACTATCAGAAAAATGAGTAAATCTAAATAATTAAAATAAAAAACCCGGTGAATTCACCGGGTTTTTTATTTTACTCTATGTTATACAATTGTTCTTATCATAATATCTATATTGACTAAACAGATAGTACAAAACTAGTTTAATTTATAGATTATTGTTACGTTTTCTTCTTTGAATATAAACGTAGACGCCAATTAAAACTGCACCTGCTATTAACATAACTGAAGACAAAAATATAATATTTGTATTATCGCCTGTCTGAGGACTATCATTCGAATTATCTTCGCTTGTTTGTTCTTCCTGTGGAGCAGAAGGTATCATCTCTCCTGTTGATGCAAGAATAGTCTGTTCCTTCGTAATTTCCTGTGTCAGCGCCTCGTCCTGAAAATATTTTCCGCAACGCTGGCAGTACCAGTAAGCAATATTTCCCGGTTCCGTTGCGGTAGGCTCTTTTGCATCGGTCTTTACTATTTCATGCCCCAATGCTGCTATTTCTGTTCCTATTGTAAGTTCCTGTTGACCTGCTTCGTCTGCAAAATTCTTACCGCAGGTTTCACAATGCCAGTACTCTAAACTTCCCAGTGCAGTACAAGTTGCGGATATGCCATCATGCTTGATTAAACTATGAGTCCCTGATATATCGGCGTTTGTATTACTGTACGCACTTACAGGTGTATCTGACTGATTACAGGTTGCATATTTGTTTACTTTATAAACATCTCCGCCGTTCAATACCGGATAATTATCTTTTGCCTCGCCATTGTCTAAATTTTGTTTCCATATTAAATTGGTCTGATCTCCATTCAAAAGCCATGCAACTTCACCGGAGGAAAACTGCTCTGTTGTTTTTCCTCCGTTTTCATTTTCCACATCAGAAACGTAATATGTATTTTCTACAATAGATTTGTCTGTACGACCTCCTACCACCGGATTCGCGTCAGAGCTACTACTTGTATAATTTCCTATATTGTAGCAAAACTCGACTGTTCCGTTGTCGTTAATCTGTCCACAAATACCACCTACATACCCATACCCAATATTGCTTATATCCGCAATGTTATAGCAGTATGCAATTGTTCCGCTGCTGTAGCCAGTGATACCTCCTGTCTCCGAATTTCCAACAACGCCGCCTTCATTATAGCTATTTGTAATACTACCTTTTCTTCCGGTATTTCCAACAATGCCGCCAACGTTTTGGTTTGTTCCATTTACAATACCGGTATTGTAGCAATTTCGAATTGTGCCTGCTCTACTATATGCTCCACAGGTTCCGGCAATACCACCTACGGAATCATATGAGCCTCCCTTGCCAATGACATTGCCAATATTATAACAATTTTCGACAGTACCGTAACAACTTCCGACAACTCCGCCAACCGCATCGTTTCCTCCCGTTACCGTACCGCTATTATAACAATTTTCCAACACCATTTCGCTGTGTCCAGTTACACCTCCAACTGTATTGACATCCCCTGTGACCGCTCCGGTGTTATAACAATTCTGTATAGTAGAGTAACTATATCCGGCTATGCCTCCAATTTTATTTTGACCAATAACCGTTCCTGTATTATAACAGTTAATCACGCTTCCTGTACCATTGCGTCCAACAATACCACCTACATAATCGTGTGCACATAAATAACTGTTTACAATGCCCAAGTCCTGAATTGTGCCTGTACTCTGAGCAAACAGTCCTTGATAATCATCATTAGTGTTATTGATATAAAGCCCAATAATCGTTTTTCCGTTACCATAAAATGTACCGGAATAGTTATTTCCATTAGTTCCGATAGGTATCCATTGCTCAGGTGTTCCGCCGGTATAGGTACCGTCTTCATTAAAAGTGATACCGGGATTCAAATCAATATCCGACATCAGTATACCGCAAATTGCAGTTTCTCCTTCGTTTACTTTTGCAGCAAAAGCTTTTAAATCTTCTGCATTTGCTATTTGGTAAGGATCTTCTGTTCCTTTGCCGCCGGAAAAATTCGCAGATGTTATTTCAGCCGGAATACTTTCCGATTCGTAACCCTCAGCCAATACAACAGTGGGAAATAGGCCAATCATAAACATACAAGACAACAGTATCGCCAATACTTTATTTTGTACCCTTTTTCAAAAAAACCTCCCTTTCATTAATTAATATATTGCTATGTTACTAAAAATTGTATATTTTGCAATAATATTTGAGAATAAACTATATAAAATTAAACATTTTGTATATAAATTAATTTATATGTAAGGTATTCTGCAATACCTCCAAAATTTTGCGCAGCTTTTGTAATACTTGATACTTTTCCATGCTATTTTAAGCTCGGCCGTTAAAACAGAAGTTCAAACGGCAGGAACACAAATTGCTGTTTCCTGAAGTATTCAACAAGCCATCTAAGCAAAGTGCTGCTCCCATACCTTCTTCAACCATTAAAGAAGCATTGTAAATTAAATTATACGTACCAACAATATGCAACTTTTCAAATTCATATCCAAGCCACCCTGACAATTCATTTTGTATTAGCGCCTGTCTTGAACTTAAAAGACGTACATTTAACAAATCATTCGGTTTAATGCATTCCAGTTTTGCTAACGGATCATCCTTGCGCACCAATAATCCCCATGTATCCGCCATAGGAAGTTTTAAATAATCATATTTTTTAGACTCAATATTTCCTACAAACAGACCAAAATCAATTAAACCCTTATCAAGACGCTCAGAAACATCTTCCCCATTTCCACTAAATAAATGATATCGAATATTTGGATATCGATTGTGCAGTGTTTTAATTGCTTTGGCAATCAAATGAACCCCCTGTGTTTCCCCGGCTCCAATATAAATATTGCCCTCTACCACATCATCGGACGTCATCAACTCTGCTTCGGTTTTATCTGCTAAATCCACAATTTCTTGCGCTCTCTTTCGAAGAAACATACCTTCTTCCGTAAGTGTTATTTTTCTTTTACCCCTTAAAAAAAGTGTTTTTCCAAGCTGTACTTCCAAATCCATAAGCTGTTTTGATAACGTCGGCTGTGTTACATGTAAACTTTCGGCCGCCGCTGTAATATTCTCTTCCCTTGCCACAGCAAGAAAATATCTTAATACACGCAGTTCCATTGTCTCACCTTCTTTTTGTTTTATTGTATGTCTCATATCCATTCCTGTCAACTATGATAAACTATAATAAATAAGTATTTGCTATCTATCATCCATGAGGATTATAATTATCTTGTAAGGAGGCAGATGCATGGAACATCATAAAACGGAACAAGATGTAAAGAAAAATTTAGAAGACATTGGTTTCTCTGAGCAGGAAATTTTATTGTTTTTTCAATATCGGCCGGAGGAACAACTGAATTTTTTAAACAGACATCGAAAAAAATTGTTGGAACAAATTCACAAAGACCAACACCAACTGGAATACCTTGACTATCTGCTATACCATATCAAGCAAAAAAGGAGCTGTTCACATGAGTTTTAACATGTATGTACCTACCAGATTTGTATTTGGTAACGGAAGACTTTCGGAATTATCTCAATATAAAATGCCTGGCAAAAAAGCAATGATTGTAACCACAAACGGAACATCCGTTTTTAAAAATGGAGCCTATGATAACACAGTCGAACAATTAAACAAAGCAGGTGTTGCATCTGTGCTATTCAACGAAGTACAGGCAAACCCTTTAAAATCTACAGTGATGAATGGTGCTGCGTTTGTAAAGGAAAATCAGTGTGACTTTATCGTTGCATTGGGCGGCGGCAGTGTTATGGATGCTGCCAAAGCGATGGCATTTATGGCCACCAATCCGGGTGACCTATGGGATTATATTGTGGGCGGAAGCGGAAAAGGTCAGCCCATGCAGGAGAAACCGCTCCCCATTGTATGTATTACAACAACCGCAGGCACCGGTTCTGAAGCAGACCAATGGGGCGTCATCAGCCATGATGAACGAAATGAAAAAATCGGATTTGGCGGTTGGGACGAACTATTCCCTGTTCTTTCTATTATCGACCCGGAGTTGATGAAAACTGTCCCTCCAAAATTTACGGCATACCAAGGCTTTGACGCATTATTCCACGCTACGGAATGCTACATTTCCAAAGGTGCAAATATGATGAGCGATATGTACGCATTGACTGCAATTGAAAATATCGCATCTTACCTTGCACGCGCAGTAAAAGACGGAAATGACATAGAAGCACGCGAACATGTTGCTTTTGCAAATACCCTTTCCGGCATTGTTATGACCATCTGCAGTACCACAGCGGAACATTCCATTGAACATGCAATGAGCGCATTTCACCATGAATTGCCTCACGGAGCAGGTCTGATTATGATTTCCAAAGCATTTTATGAATTCTTTATTGAGCACCACGCTTGTGATGAACGTTTTATCAAGATGGCGCAAGTAATGGGAATTCCAAATGCAAATAAACCGGAAGATTTTATTATAGCCCTTGTAAATTTACAGAAGGCATGCGGTGTAGAGCAATTAAAAATGAGTGAATACGGCTTTACCCCAGATGAATTTGAAGCAATTGCGGCTAATGCAAAAGAAACCATGGGAGGTTTGTTCTTAGCAAACCCTTGCGAGCTGCCGCACGAAGGTTGTGTGGAAATTTTAAGAAAGTCCTACCAATAAGAGGAACATTTATGCAACTGCAAGAATTTTTAAACAAATTAAACGCGGGGAACACGGTACATACCGGGTCAGAAGTGCATCAATTTATGCACAAAGCAGCACAGGAAGCACTGAAATTAACCGCTCAATTAAACAACAGTTATCATACCCCCGATGAAATTCGTCAGATTTTTTCAACAATCATTGGGAAACCTGTGGATAATACATTTGGATTATTCCCCCCCTTCTACACAGACTGCGGTAAAAATATCAGAATTGGAAAACATGTGTTTATCAATATGGGCTGTAAATTTCAGGACCAGGGCGGTATTACCATTGGGGATGAAACGCTCATTGGGCATAATGTAGTATTGGCAACATTAAATCATGATTTCAACCCTGCAAAACGCAGTGATATCATTCCAAAGCCCATTCATATCGGAAAACAAGTGTGGATTGGCTCTAATTCAACTATTTTACCCGGCGTTACCATTGGGGATGGAGCAATTGTTGCAGCCGGTGCCGTTGTTGCCAAAGATGTACCCCAAATACCGTTGTGGGAGGTGTTCCCGCAAAAATAATCAAACGTTGTTTGGAGGAAAAATATGAATCCAAAAGAATTGAGTCAATCTCTGGGGATAAAATGACGCGTTTGCAAAGTATTTTGTCGGACAAAGTTATTTACATATGCTCTCTACCCAACAAATTGCAATTGCAAATGTAACCTTTGAGCCCGGGTGCCGTAACCACTGGCACATTCACCGCGCCAAAAGTGGCGGAGGACAAATTTTATTGGTTACTGCAGGCCATGGTTATTACCAAGAATGGGGTGAAAAGGCCAGAGAACTTCATCCCGGTGATGTAGTGAATATTCCCGCCAATGTAAAACACTGGCACGGCGCTGCACCTGACAGCTGGTTTGCTCATCTGGCTGTCGAGGTTCCGGCAGAAAACGGAAGTACGGAGTGGTGCGAACCTGTAGCAGAGCACGAATACAACAAACTCAAATAGGTGAATGTATGAAACAAATTTGTGCCGGCATCTTAATCGGTATTGTTATGCTGATGACCTTGTCTGCTTGCAGTAATATAGATTCATCCTTTTCACAAGTTGTGTCTGAACAGAACAGTACCCAAGGAGACAACACCATGCAGGAATATACCAATTCGTTAGAACGTCAACAGAATGCTAATGCATTCACTATCAAAATTTCTGTAAATGGAACAGAGCTTACTGCTGTCTTAGAAAACAACGTTACCACCAGAGCATTGGTGGAACAAATGCCCATGACGCTTTCCATGCGTGATTTATATGACAGAGAGATATGTTACAACTACGGTACAGGTGCATTTCCTACAGAAACATTAAGGAACGACTCCTATGAAGTAGGAGACATTATCTACTGGCCGACAGCAGGCAGCTTTGTCATTCTGTATCGGCAAAACGGAGAACAATTCAGCAGGCAACATCTGGGTCATATTGAATCCGGGGTGGAGGTATTTGAAACAACCGGAAATACAGATGTGACCTTTGAATTGATGAATTAAAGAAGGAGGATACCCATGGCCAAAGTAACTGCAGGAAGAGAGCAATTAGGGGATTTTGCACCCAAATTTGCTCAATTAAACGATGATGTGTTATTTGGAGAAGTTTGGTCCCGGGAGGAACAACTTTCCGCCAGAGATAGGAGCATTGTGACAGTAACCGCACTGATGGCAAGCGGTGTTCTGGACAGCTCTTTACAATTTCATATTCAAAATGCGAAAGCATGCGGTGTAACAAAAGAAGAAATGGCAGAAATACTGACCCATGCCGCTTTTTACGTAGGATGGCCAAAGGCGTGGGCAGCGTTTCGATTTGCCAAAGAAATTTATAAGGAAAATGAATGATGAAACAAAACGTATTAGTAATCTCTACAAGTCTTAGAAAAAACAGTAACTCTGAAATTCTTGCAAAAGAATTTGAAAAGGGAGCCAAAGCGGCCGGAAATACCGTTGAATTTATTTCACTGGCAAATAAGCAAATAGGATTTTGTATCGGCTGTCTTAGCTGCTTAAAAAGCAAGAAATGCTTTATGAAAGATGATGCTGCAAACATTGCTGAAAAAGTACAACATGCTGATGTGATTGCATTTGCAACACCAATTTATTATTATGAAATGTGCGGACAAATGAAGACTCTTTTGGATAGGATGAATCCTCTTTATACGTCCGAATATGCATTTCGAGATATCTATTTATTAACAACTGCGGCAGAAAATGATGAAAGCGCAATGGACGGCGCTGTGAAAGGAATGCAGGGCTGGATTGATTGTTTTGAGCAAGCAAGGCTTGCCGGCGTCATACGCGGAGTTGGTATCAGCGATGCGGGAACTGCAAAAGAACATACCGCATTGCTGCAAGAAGTTTATACTATGGGAGCATCTATTTCCTAACCTATTTTGATAGGTCGGCTGTACAGAACTTTCTGTACAGCCTTTTTGTATTTCAAAAACATACTGATTATTTTTTAACGATATATTTATAAAGTTTAGTCATTACCATATTGAGATTTCTAATTTTGTGTGATATACTGGATAATACAAAATAAAAAATCGGGATGTAGCTCAGTTTGGTAGAGCGCTGTGTTCGGGACGCAGAGGCCGCGTGTTCAAGTCGCGTCATCCCGACCATTCAGCTGAACCCGGACGCAACTTGCGTTCCGGGTTCAGCTTTTATTTTGCCGTATTACTTGTGCCTACGGCGGGTATCTTTTTGGCAGTGTAAACCTAAATAAGATTTTGAACATAAAACCCTTTTCTTTTAAAGAGAGAAATATATTCCAACATAAGCACAGATAAGTGGAGATAACTTCCGATTTTCAACTGATGTTCTCACTCTATTATCTATTTTACTCGTTAGCGATTGTATTCACTCTATAGGTTTATGTAAATAACTTTATATCTCATTTTGATGACAAAAAGTATGTTTGAAACAGAAGTGCACAAACTATCTTTGATAAAGAATTTAAGAAAACTTCATGGTTTCATCATAGAAAAAACAATTATCTATTGTACCTTGAAGAAGGAACATTCCAAATCTATCACATAACATCGTATCAGAAAGGAATTCTATTTTTATATGAATCTTCATATAAAACCAATTTCGGCAGAGAACAAAAAAGAGGCGTTGCAGCTTAATGTAAAAACGGAACAATCCTCATTCATTGAACCGGTTTCCCAATGTATACAGGAAGCGGAACAACTGGATTTATGGAACCCTGTTGCCATTTATCACGGTACTGATATGATAGGATTTGCTATGTATGGCTTTTTCCCTTATGAGGATACACATGGCCGTGTTTGGCTGGACCGCTTTCTAATCGATAACAGATATCAAGGAAAAGGATATGGAAAGGCGGCACTCAAACTGCTGATTACTCGTCTATTTTGTGAATATCAATGTAATACTATATATCTAAGTTTATATCAGCAAAATAAACACGCCTATCATCTTTATACCTCGTTTGGTTTTCAAGAAAATGGTGAAAAAGACGTCAACGGGGAAACTGTTATGTGTTTACAGAAGAATCACGAGTCTGTCAGACAACTCAACGAAATATCCGGATAAAGTTAACGTAATTTTAATAAAAATAGTATTTACATCATATATGCAAATAGCTATACTATAAGAAAATAAAACAGGAGGCTACAATATGAAAGTAACAAGCACAGGAATCTTACATGGTGTTATCTCAGACGAATACGGTAAACGCGGCACACAATTCAACGCGCATGGTATGCCTACCTATTCTCTCCCCCTATCCATTCAGGATGCGCCTGCAGGAACAGTTTCTTATGCAATTGTATTAGAAGATAAAGACGCTTATCCTGTTAGCGGCGGTTTTGTATGGATTCACTGGACGGTAGCAAACTTAACACGTACTGAACTGGAGGAAAACGAGAGTATTTCCGCGACAGATTTTGTACAAGGGGCAAACAGTTGGATGAGTGTTCAGGGCGGCCAGCAAAGCCGAAAAGAATCCAGTTATTACGGAGGTATGTGCCCTCCCGATGCTACCCATTTATACGAATTGCATGTGTTTGCATTGGATACAAAATTACAACTGGAAAACGGATTTTATTTAAATGAACTATATAAACAAATGGACGGGCATATTTTAGAGCAATGCACCATCAAAGGAACCTACGATAATTAATCCAATACCGTAAGACTTCTAAAACAGAGGTCTTATTTTTTTCAGAAAGGAGGAAATCTACCATGCCATCCGTTCCTAAAATTGGTATGCGCCTAATCAAAACGGCAGTTGCAGTTTTTCTATGTTTTTTAGTGGATTTCTTCCGTGACGGAGGTACGCCTTTTTATTCGGCAACGCTGCAATTCTCTGGTACGCAGCCCGAACAGGGCAAAAGTAGGGAAAAGAAAGAATCATTGCAACCATCATTGGCGGTATTGTGGGTATGGCCATGCTGGCATTTGAACGTTATGCCGTTCCTATTGAACCTGTTTTGGTACGTTATTTGGTCATCAGTATTATGGTTATTATTCTAATGTACATTACTGTTTTGCTAAAAAAACCAAGCTGTGCCTATTTAACATGCGTTGTATTTATGAGTATCGTTATTTCTCATGTTGCAGATGCCAATATTTATGTCTTTGCCCTCAACCGTATCCTTGATACCTTAATCGGTATTTTTATTGCCATTGTGATTAATGCCATTCATATTCCTCATCGCAAAGAACAAGGACTTTTGTTTGTATGTGACTTAGACCATAATTTGCTGTCAAAAAACGGAGATATCAGTCAACACTCAAAAATTCACTTAAGCCGTTTATTAAAAGAAGGCGCCTGTATTTCGTTTGTTACGGCTGATACGCCTGCATCCGTTCTTCCTCATATGGAACAAATGCCGTTTACCATGCCTCTGGTCATATTAAATGGTGTTGCCTTATATGATACAAAAACTCATACCTATGTTTCGCAACACAACTTACCGCTTTCTACTGTACAGCCGGTTTATGAATTGTTAAAACGACATCATATGAATTGTTTTATCCATGTTATTTCTAAAGATAATTTGCATATTTACTACGGTGATTTTCGTCATGCAAAGGAAGAACAATACTATGAGGAAACCAGAATGCAGCAACAAAACGCATATATTTACGCAGAAAACCTCTATGATACACAAAATATTCCATGTTATTTAAAAATAATGGATACCAAAGAAAATCTTTTGCAATTACAAAAAGAATTAAAGCTGTTACCTCAATATCAAAGTCTTTCCTCTACCATTTTGCCTTATCCCTCAGATGAATCATACGGATTTTTAGGCATCTATTGCAACCAGGCTTCTATCGGAAAAGCTGCTTTGGAATTGAAACAGAAAACATGTTCTTCTACGCTCATTTCCTTTATAGGAGACTCTGATTGCGCATCTCTACTGGAGGTAAGCGATTTATCCTATGTCTCTGACCAAGCGGATGTATCATTGCAAGCAAAAGCAACAGGGACATTTTCTGTTTCATCCAAAAACGGCTCTGTAAAAAAGATAGAAGAATTTTATTGGAAACCTTTCTTCAAAAATAAGAAATAATTTAATTTTATTTTTTCTTTCATTAGAAACTTCTTGACATATCACATATAATAAAGTATATTAGTAATATCTTAATTACTTTATTATATGGAGGAGTTTATGAAACTATCACCAAATATTGCTCACATTGGCAGCGAGTGCGTAGCTTGCGGATGCTGTGTACTGGTTTGTCCCAAAGGTGCTATTCATATTGCTTTTGGTATTACCGCCCAAGTAAATGAAGAAAAATGTGTTGGTTGCAAAAAATGTTCAAAAGAATGTCCCGCTGATGTAATTACAATGGTGAAAAGGGGGGTTTGCAGTGAAAACAAAGAAGTGGTATGATTATCTTTGGATTGCCGAGTTGCTTTATTTAGCTTTAGGTCTAACTAACATTTTATTTGCATGGTTGGGTATGTTATTTTTCTCTATCCCTTTGTTAATTGCCTTATTTGGAGGAGGCAAAGCGTACTGTAACCGTTATTGCGGAAGAGGTCAACTAATCGGCATCCTGGGAAACAAACTGAAATTATCCCGAAATGCACCCCCTCCTAAATTTTTACGCAGCAAATGGTTTCGCTATGGTTTTTTAACATTTTTTATGATTATGTTCTTTTTAATGTTATATAGCACTTATAAAGTATTTACAGGCGCACCGCTGCAACAAACAGTAACCTTGCTGTGGGTATTTAAACTCCCATGGCAGTGGGCAGAGGTAAGCATGGTAACCCCATGGTTTGCTCAGTTCGCGTTCGGATTTTTTGGAATAATGCTTACATCCACCATACTTGAACTTATTACTATGGTATTATTTCGCCCCAAGTCATGGTGTGTATATTGCCCAATGGGAACCATGACACAAGGAATTTGCAAACTCAAACATGGAAAGGAACTAAAAACATATGGAAGAACAAGCCAAAACGATTGCGGAACTTCTGAAACTTCTGGCCAATGAACACCGTCTTTTAATCTTGTGTGCATTGATTAAGGGACAATTAACCGTAGGAGACATTCATAAATGTGTACCAAATATTACGGCATCCGCACTTTCCCAACATCTAAACCAACTAAAAACAGCCGGAATTCTTTCTTCCGAAAAGCAAGGGATGAATGTTATCTATCAAATTCAGGATGAACGAGTGATTGCTCTCATGGGTGTTATGAAAGAATTATATTGTAACGAACCGACACCCCCGCATAGTTAGATATATTTGCAATATAAATAGAATCAACATCGTGACAACTTATAGTAATAAAGACACGCTCTCACCTTATCTTCAAAATATAAAAAAACAAGCACCTTATGAATACCTCCATAAACAACGTATACGTAAAAAGCTGTGTAATAAATTACACAGCTTTTTATTTTTAATCTAATGTTGTTTTGATTACTTTAAAGTCTTTTACGGCCTGTTTTCCTATTTTAACAATCTTTTTAAAGTTAATAGAGTTTACCCCTCCTTGCCTTGGTTTAAACGTAATTGGTATAAAACGGATATTTTCTTTATACTTGACCAGACAAATAGTAAGCATTACATTAGAAAGATTAAAATCTTTTGGTATTTTAGAAATATGTCGCTGCAAAACATCCCTATTCAACAAACGAAACGGCGTATTTGCATCCGTAATATTTAACTTAAAAATACACCATAATACAAATTTCAACGTCTTGGTAACAAACACACGGGAGAATCCGTCTTTTCTATGATTTCTATATCCAATAACAGCAGAATATTTATCTCTTAACTCCCAAAAACCATAAAATTCCTCCGGCAGTGTTTGTCCGTCTGAATCTGTCTGGAAAATATAATCTACCTTTAGGAGCAAAATTATGGAAAAATTATATATTGTTATTCCTGCGTATAACGAAGAAATGAATATTACTTCAGTTGCAAGGGAATGGCATACAGTAGTAGAAACTATAAGTGAAGATTCGAAGTTGGTTATTATTGATGATGGAAGCAAAGATTCTACCTATCAGGTGCTTACTGAACTTAGCAAGGAGTTGCCTCAGCTTGAGGTGATTACAAAAAAGAATTCAGGACATGGCGCTACAGTTTTGTATGGGTACCGCTATGCATTGGAGCAGAATGCAGACATTTTGTCTCCCATAGTTTTAGAGCAAAAAATAGGTAAAAATGGCTGTTTTAGGGCAAAAAAATAAGTGGTACAAAAATTCTGCCTTTTGCGCCGCCTTAATACGTAGAGATTGATAATATAAATCACTCTTATATTCTTTTGTATAAATAATATGCAATATTATCTTGCAAATAAGTACCTTCTACTACATTTACCAACGAATAGTTTTCGATGATAGCATTGTTAAATTTATCTAAATAATTGTCTTTATCCATCAATACGTCATCTAGTCCTTCATGATAGGAAGCCGCGAACATACAGACCAAATAAGCATTCTTTTTGTTTATAATATCGTTATATTGTTCTAAAAATACATCCGGATACTGTTCGTAATCCACGTTTGGCAGATAAAAATATCTGGATTGCGGTATAAGGCCGGAAGCTGTGTATATACCATAGTCTAATGTTAAGACTTCTAATACAGAGTGATTTTCCGGTGTATCCGATAATATGATATCCGCTATTGTCTGTTGGAACGGTATTGTATTAATACGTGTAACACGGTTAATAGGCTGTGAGATTAATCCATTATTCCCTATGGTTGCGATAAAAATAATAAATACTGTGAAAACAGAAATAATTGTATTTTTATAAAGTTTATCACTTTTTTGTTGCTCACTTTTATGAATACCGGATTTGGTAACCAAATTGTAAATAGCCATATATCCAAAAAGACCATAAATTGATATAGGGATATATACATAACCAAATGGTTTCACGCTAATTCCAATCATAGTTAATAAAAAACTAAAAAATATGGACATATTGAGCAACAAGTTGCTGCGATATTTATATATGAAATACAAAAGGCCAAAAACAATAATAACTGTAAAGATAAAATAACTATAAAATACTGTGTGAACTGTATTCTTTAGCCCTGAAGCCAATGAATACAGAAAATTGGTATCAGGCTCGCCACTATATGTTAAATTAAATTTTAAATACACTTTTACAAAGTCTTTTATACTGTTGGTGATAAGTGCATAAATAATATAAGGCAGTACAGCAGAAATAACTCCGGCAAGCAGAAGCAACAATGATTTTGCAAAAACCTTTATATGCTTTACTAACAAATAAATATAAATAGGAACCAGCAAACCGACAAAAAATAATATAAAATTAAATTTTAATAAAAAAACAAAACCTACCATCAGTCCAATTACAAACATGTATTTTCCTATGTGTTTGTATTGGTTGCTTTTATTATCTTTAAATAATTTTATAATAAAGTAAAGTGAAATCGTCAATAACGCTGTGATAAACTCATCCGGACTTCCTCCTCCATAATCTGCACTGGTCGCATAAAGATTGTTTCCGGATAATGTCATTATGGGGACTAACATAGAAATGATAATCGCATGAAAATAATTATCTATATACAGTTTCGCTATTTTGTAGCAGAATATCATTGTCAGTGACATAAAAATTGATTGTATCAAAAAGATACCAAAAAAACCGGTTGAATCAATTAAATACCCGATTCCGTATAACAAATAAAGCAGCGGACCTTTGTGATCAAAAAGATCTCTATAGGGAACCGCTCCATTCATCATTCCTTTTCCCATGGTAAAATAAGCGTTTGCATCATACCAATCATTTATAATATACAAAGGAGATGATTTGGTGCAAAAAAACATAAGTAAACAAGCATAACCAATTAATAACGCATATAAATATATCCTTTTATTTTTTTCAATTCCTGTGTTCCGATTCATTATGCACTCCTTCATCCTACAAAAATTTACATATATTTGCAAATTATATCATTTTAACGTAATTATTTCAATTATTAAAAAAATATATTTGCTGACGTGTGAGAAATTTTCAACGTATTTCTACCCCTATCAAAAACAGCTATTTTCAATCATAATATCTATTTTATAGAACTGTTCATTCAGCTGAACCAACACGGTTAATGCTTATATTTCTCTACGAAAACGATAACCTACTCCCCATATTGTTTCAATGTACCGTGGATTACTTGGGTCAGGCTCAATTTTTTCTCGTATACGGTTAATATGTACGGTAACAGTAGAAGTCTCTCCCATAGGCTCCATACCCCAAATGCGGTCAAACAATGTTTCTTTACTGAAAACTACATCCGGATTTTCAATCAAGAATGCCAATAAATCAAATTCTTTATTTGCCAAGATAATTTCTTTCTGCTTTCTTAGCACACGTCTTGAATCCAAATGAACTTCTAAGTCTCCCACTGTAAATACCGGTCCATGATTGGATGCATCCGAAGTGGTTAAGCGCTCATATCGATTGATATGCGCTTTTACCCTTGCGACCAGCTCAGAAGGACTAAAAGGCTTACTGATATAATCATCGGCCCCTAAACCTAATCCACGAATTTTATCAATATCTTCCCTACGTGCTGAAACCAATAAAATCGGAATATTTTTTTGTTCCCTCACTGTACGGCAAATAGAAAAACCATCCATCCCCGGCAGCATAACATCTAATAGAATTAAATCATAATCCTGATGCAGCGCCTTTTGAAGCCCTAATTCTCCATTTGGCACAATCTCAGATGTAATTTCATTGGCTTCCAAATAATCTCTTTCCAATTCTGCAATGCTGGTGTCATCTTCAATAATCAGAATATGTTTCATGTTTTATCCCCCTTATGAGCCTTTTGAAATTCAAGATGCATTCCCATGCCCTCATTGATTGCACTTTTTGCCCAGATACTGCCATTCATATTTTCTACAATCTGTTTGGTAATGGATAATCCAAGTCCACTGCCTTTTGCTGCATTGGTTCGTGCAGGATCAGTACGATAAAAACTATCAAATAATTTTTCACATTCATTGGGACTTACTCCTATTCCATTATCTTTTACGATAATTTGTACCGTCTCACGCTCTTCCTGAATGGTAATTTTTAATATACCAAGTCCAACACGCTTATATTTCACACTGTTATCTACCAAATTAGATACTACTCTGCCAAATTGTAAGCGATCCATACGAACATAACACGGGGAGTTGGTGTGTATTTCCAACGATAACTTCATATCTTTTTCCAGCAGCCTCGGTTTGGTTTCTTCCATATAATCCGTAAAGTAATCTACAACCGAAACAATTTCCCAATGAAAAGGCACTTTCCCCAAATCGAGTTTGGAAAACAAAAATAAACTGTCTACAAGGTGCTCCATATCGCACGCGGTGTGATAAATCGTTTTTAAATAGTGCTCCTGTTTCTCAGGCGTATTGGCAATGCCGTCTAACAATCCGCTGACATATCCCTTAATCGAGGTAAGCGGCGTTGACAAATCATGAGAGATACCTGCAATTAATTCTTTTCTGCCTTGTTCATATGCTTGCTGTGCTTGGACAGATTCTTGCAGCCTGCGACGCATTTGGTCAAAATCTTGGCAGGCCAGCCCCAGTTCGTCTTGCGCATAGATGGTAATTTCACCGTTCAAATCACCATTTTGTATTCGGTTAGAGGCTCTTCGCAATTCATTGAGTGGTACTAAAATGGTTTTGGAAAGTTTGTTGGAAATCAGAACCCCCATAATAATGATAATGACAACTGCCAATACACAAGTAACAGCAAACACAATTTTTATCATTGTTTTTACCCAACGTACTTGCTGATAACTGTTAACAGGAAAATCCACATGATTGCCCACAATTAATATTTCGATGGTTTCTCCCAATGGATTTTGCTGAGAAAGATGGTACACAAAGCCCTGGTTCGTCCAATAAAAAATAGGAGAAATCATCTCTTGATTTCCTATTATGGTTTGTGCCTGAAGCCACAACTCCCCGATAGATTCCGAGCCAACCTGACAGTATACGGTATCTCCACGGTATATCACTGTATTTGCTTCCATTTCCTGCAAGCTTTCGCAGGCATCTTGTACCTCATCATTTTGAAGCAAAGATTCAGGGTTTGAATGTGCCACCTGTTCTGTTAAAGAATCTACCGTCAACTGCAACATATATCCCGAAACGGATGCGTTGTCGTCTCCGGGTAAAACCGTTGGTTTTTGAGACCCTGTTGCCATCAAAAAAGAGAATAAAATACCCAATATAACAACCATAACAATGAACACAGGAATTCCTATCATAAGAAAATGAGAAAGTAATAACTTTTTCTTTATCGACCAATCATGAATATGCATCGGTATCTCCTTTCGGTTGTCAGTCACAAAAAAAGGGTTATGCCATTTGCTGCATAACCCTTTTGGTCTATTGCAGACCATCATTTATTGTGTCATTTTTGGAGTATCATCTTCATAAATAAACTGCACCAACGCATCACTGTTTGCTTCCAAATCCGGACGCAATACAGATGCCTCCATACCGCCAATCATAACCATAGCATCAGAGTATGCACCATCTTCAGGCAAACGGAGTTGCTCAATTGGATAGTTGAGATATGTCAATGCATTTGATGCCAAATTAAGTACCTCTGTCTTACTTAAATTAGTTGTAATCATAGGTAATACAGTAGACAGTACATGATTAATTGTTCCAATATTGGAAGATTTCAGCTGGTCAATTGCCGCTGACATGACCTCACGCTGGCGTGCCGTACGTTCAAAGTCATCTCCTATTTTACGTATCCTTGCATAGGAACGAGCCAAATTTCCATTTAATAATTGATAGCCGCCAACAATATCTGTACGGAAAGAATATTCATTGATGTACGCAGCCTCAGCATCGGATACATCAATATAAACACCTCCCACACTATCAATAATTGTTTCGAAGGCATCATAATCAATAATAACATAACGGTCAATATCCACGCCAAAGTTATTCTCAATGGTTTTTACCGTTAAAGGTGCGCCGCCATAAGAAAATGCTGTGTTGAGACGATTAGAACCAACACCCGGAATTTGCACAAACATATCTCTCATAAAAGAAGTCATTTTTATCTTTTTATGACGGGTATCTATAGACAGCATAATCATACTGTCTGAACGACCGACATCGCCTTCCTGATAATCATCCAAACTCAAAATTAATATATTTGTAATGGCGTCATCATGATATAATCCGTTTACAAACATAGGGTCAGGCAAGCTTGTGGTTTCTCCCGTTTCACTGACTGCGATACTTGGAGTTGCCTCTGATTCCGTGTTCTCAACAAAATTTAATTTATTCAGCATTCCATCTACATAGAAACATCCGGCACCGGCTACAATTAAAATAACGCTGAGTATTGCCACTATAATGTTTACAGCAATACGACCTTTGGTCAGCTTTCTTTTTTGAGGTTTCTGAGAAGATGCTTGATAAGATTGTTTTAACTCTTCCAAACTTGTATCATTTTGTTGCTGTATGTTTGGAGTTTTGCTATATAATTCATTTTGTTCCAAATCCGGAATCTTTTTTGTATCTTGTATCTTTTCTTTGTCAAAATCGTGATGATTGTTATCCAAATTTATCCCTCTGTTTTTCTTATTCTTACGTAAATTCCACTAATTTTTAAGTATACAAGATATCTTACTTTATAATATTCTTAAAAAGAAAATATATTGGATTTATACAAAAAATTACATTATTTTTGCAAGCATTATTCCTGCTCGTCCAATGTTAATTCATAGGAAGGTAAAAACTCTTTGATAAAGCAATCTGCTTCCGGAATGTTCATAGCATTTATGGATTCTCGAATGGTTTGCTCCGCTTTTGTAAATTCAGCATTGCCCATTTTTCGTTCCTCCACTTTTTACGCATTTGATAAGAGCCGAAAGTTTATCTGCTGCCTTAACAAATGTTAATAACCTTTTATCCTCTTCCTGTTCTTGAAATAATAAAGAGGTATAATCTTGCTTTAAATCCTGCGGCAGCATAGAAAGTAATTTTTCCTGAGCAACTTTTTCCACTTCTTGATAAGCTTTATGAATAGAAGGGTTATAATATTTCACAGGTGTAGGCAAATCGCCTGTAATAATTTCAGGCGCATCATGGAAAACCGCCAGTGTTGCTGCACGTTCCGGATTGACATTGCCGTGAAATCTGCGATTATGGATAACTGCCAACGCATGCGCTAAAATAGCAACTTCTAAACTATGTTCGCAAATCGACTCCTGCTGCGTATTTCGCATTAATCCCCATCGATTGATATATTTCATGCGGGACAGCATGGCATAAAAATGTGACATAATAAACTTCCTTTATCGATTTTCTTTTATTATACCAAGTTTGTTGCACAGGAACAATGGTTTTCCAACCGTAATCGCAATCCTTCAATATTCGCTAAATTCAGACATCAAAAATATGTTATAACAACCTCATAACAGCAGCAAAATTAAAATTTTGGTTGTTATGAGAACATTGTAACGCTTATTCGTTAGAAATGGTTTCACAATTTCTTTTATGTTATAACAACCTTGCAACAAAATCAAAATCATAGATTTTGTTTGTTGGCAAGAACGTTTTAGCGTTTATTTGTTGAAGATTACTCTGTAATCTTCTTTATGCTATAACAACCTTGTAATAACTAAAAAATCATAGATTTTGTGTATTGATAAGAAGGTTTAGTCTTTATTGGCTAAAAAATGCAATACAATTTTCTCTGGTCTATAACAAACTTACGATAAATATTAAAATTTACTTGCTGCAAAAATCGTCAAAGCTATTTTAGTATGTATTGGGCAAAAATTGCACACCAATTTCTTTTATGCTATAATAAAAAATCAACAAAGAAAAGGAGGTCTCACATGCAGTTAACAGCTCTACAACCAAAAGTTTGGTGGCAAAACTACTATTTTAAGGCATTTGTTTATGGTGTTGGAATTTCTTTCCTTTTCTTTATTCCCTTTATTATATACGACAAAGGATATTTTCTTTTTTACGGTGATTTTAACGTTCAGCAAGTGCCCTTCTATCAAATGGCGCATGACGCCGTAAGAAGCGGTAGTTTTGGCTGGAGCTGGACCACCGATCTTGGTGCTAATTTTATTGGTTCCTATTCATTTTATTTATTAGGCAGTCCATTTTTCTGGCTGACCATTCCATTTCCCAGTGCAGCTGTTCCCTATCTTATGGGGCCTTTGCTCATTTTAAAGTTTGGCTGTGCCTCCTTAACCGGTTATGTTTATTTAAAACGATACGTTCAAAACCAAAATTTTGCCGTTATCGGAGGCATGTTATATGCCTTTTCGGGATTCTCCGTTTACAATATCTTTTTTAACCATTTCCATGAGGCAATCGTATTTTTCCCTCTTATGCTGGCGGCACTGGATGAATACATGTATCAGCGCCGCAGAGGAATTTTCGCATTGACTGTATTTGCATGCTGTTTTGTAAATTACTATTTCTTTGTAGGACAAGTTGTATTTTGTCTCATTTATTTTGCCATCCGCCTGATTATGAAAAGCTGGAAAATTTCTGTCAGAGATTTTTTCTTGTTGCTTCTGGAAGGTATTCTTGATGCGTTGCCATATCGTGTGTTTTATTGATACCAACCATACTCACGATTATACAAAACCCACGTGTGGACAACCCTCCAAATGGATGGAACGCCTTACTTTACAGCTATAATCAACGATATGTACATATTCTGCAAAGCCTGTTCTTCCCTCCTGATATTCCGGCAAGACCAAACTTTACACCAAATTCGGAATCAAAATGGGCTTCACTGGGCGCATGGTTACCGTTGTTCAGTATGACAGGTGTCATCGGCTTTATGCAGAGAAAGAAAAAACATTGGCTGAAGGTAACATTGGGTGTATTGTTTTTAATGGCAATGGTTCCAATTTTAAATAGTGCTTTTCAATTATTTAACTCCTCTTACTATGCTCGTTGGTTCTATATATTAACGCTGATGATGTCACTGGCTACCATTTCCTGCTTGGAGTTTAGCGATATTAATTGGAAACGCGCCATACGTTGGACTTTATTGATTACTCTTGGCATTGCGATTCCAATTGGATTAATGCCGAACACGACAACCAAGGATGGTGTTACTACCACAACTTACGGACTGGAAAGTTATCCCACCAGATTCTGGACTTATGTTGCCATTGCTGTCGTCAGCTTATTATTGCTGATTATTATTCTAAAATACCGCAACAAAAGCCGCGTGTGGTTTGCTCGTTTGTTAAACATCGGCGTTTGCGTTATTACTGTGGTATACGCAACTTATTTTATTGCACTTGGTAAAACACAATCCTATGATACACACAATCAAATTATTCCTACCTCATTAAATGGCGGTAAAGATTTAAATTTACCGGAATCTGATTTTGCACGTTCTGACTTCTATAAAAGTATGGATAACCAGGCAATGTTCTGGCAAGTTCCCAGTATACAAGCGTTTCACAGCATTGTACCGGGTTCTATTATGGAATTTTACCCAACCATTGGCGTCACAAGAGATGTTGGTTCAAGACCTGATGTAAAATATTATGGATTGCGTGCTCTTACTTCCTGCCGCTGGTTATTTGACTACACAGGAGACAATGATAATTTTGTAAAAGAAGATGGAACGACTCGTATGCCGGGATGGACCTATTATGATACTCAAAACGGCTATGACGTCTGGGAAAATCAATATTACATTCCAATGGGTTTTAGTTACGATTACTATTACACTGAAGAGCAGTATAATCAGCTATATGAAGACAATCGTAACCTATTACTGTTAAAAGCAATTGTATTGGATGAGGAGCAAGCAACAAAATATCAGGATATTTTGGAACCTGCCGTTGGAAATACTTCTTTCTCCTACACCGAAGAAGCTTATTACAAGGACTGTCTCGAACGCCAATCAATGGCTTGCTCAGATTTTACTTATGATAGTTACGGGTTTACCGCACACTATACCTCCGATAAGGAACGTTTGGTTTTCTTTAGCGTTCCATACGAAAGCGGCTGGACTGCCACCGTAAACGGGGAACCTGTAGATATAGAAAACGTAAATATTGGCTTTATGGCTGTAAAAGTACCTGCAGGAACATCCGAAATACAATTTCATTATCAAACACCCGGCCTGAAGTTGGGAGCAATTGTGACAGGATGCGCTGTTCCTCTCTTAGTTGCATATGTACTGATTATGAAAAGTGGACAGCTCTAAAATCACTGACGCTAAGCACCGTATTACTTATAAAACCAAGGAACCTCTGCCGGAGAAAACAAGGTTTAAACGAACCAACCGTCTGCGTCGAAAGAGAAAACAGAAGAATAAAAAGGAGGGTAAATTACCCTCCTTTTTTAATTATGGCTATGGAATAATTTTAATAATTGGCGCTGACTATTGTCACTGTCACATACAGACACAATTTCATCTCCTGTATGAATTACAGTAAAACCATTTGGAATGGTCATATCGTCATCTCTTAAAACAGAAATAACAAGACATCCTTGCGGCAATGTAATATCTTTTAGCATTTTTCCATCCAAACTGGAAAACTCAGGCAAGGTTATTGTACAGATGCTTGCTTTTCCTTTATTTAAAGTTGCCAGCAAATGCATTCCCGCTAAATCCACCTCTTGCTCAATCAGTCTGGTGATAATCTCAGTGCTGCTAACAACAATATCTGTTCCCAAGGTACGCAAAGCTTCCACATTTCTCGGGTTATTGGCACGAACAATAACCTTACGGGCATTAAACTCATTTTAGCAAGCTGTGTTGCTACCAAATTATCCTGGTCACTACCGGTAACAGAGATAAAGCAATCTGCATTTTTGTTCCTGCTTCCTCCAGAACTTCCAATTCTGTACCATCTCCGCAAATAATTTCTACATCTAAATCATTTGCCAGTTCAATACATTTTGCTCTGTTTTTTTCAATTAATCTTACATCATATTTGCGTTCCAGCATATTATCGGCAATATCTTTACCTAACTTGCCGCCGCCAACAATAATAATTTTCATAATCCTTTTCTCCTACGAAACCATCTTAGTCACACATATTTGCGTAAATAATCATATCATTCTGTTGTAAAATTAATTTTTTATGGGCTAAATGCAAATCCATAGAGCCGTCGGGATGCACTACACCAAACACACTATGGTCACTGCCTTCTCCTAAATTTCTAATATCTTTGCCTACAAATTGCTCTTCTACCGGTACGCATGTAAACGATACAGTAGACACCCCAAATGTCATATTTTTATTATCAAATGGTTGTGTCAGAGCCACAAACATCGCGTCTCCTGCCAGATTGGTCGGACATACTGTTTTCAGTCCGAACTTTTTAAACACTTTTTCACGTGCAGGATCAGAAATACGCGCTAACACATTTTCTACGCCAAAAAATTTTTTTACTACCTGTGAAACGGTAATATTTAAATTATCATCCGGCGTCACTACTGCAACCGCATCGCAGTTTTCTATACCTGCATTTTGCATCACCTGCATGTCCATAGGCATACCACAAACTGTAATACCTGTAAACTCATCGCTTAAAGCTCTGAAATTATCTACATCTGAATCTACAATGGCCACATCATGTCCATGTGCATCTAAACGTTCTGCTAAACTAATTCCAACGCGTCCGCAGCCTATAATTAAAATATTCACTACAACCGCCTCTTTTCTATCCCTATAAATGGAATACTGCTCTTAACAATCTAAGAGCAGCAATGTTCCTTGTCTGGTTGTTGCTTATTGTACATCTCATATATAAGAGTGTCAATAGGTTTTTCCATTATTTCTTTTAAATTTATCTGAGAAATTATCAATATCTTCTATCTGATTTTTTGATTATAACGGAAGTGCAGATAAAGTAACACTTCCACTACTTGTATTAAACTCAAACATACCGTTTTTATCTCCATAAATAAACATATGATTATCCTGTATGGTTTCAAATTCACTCTCAAATGTACCTGAAACTGTATGATATGTCGCGGTAAAACCGTTTTCTTTTGGTATCATACCGTGAAAATCTCCCGAAACAGTAGTGACTGTTAACTGATTTAATGGTTCGTTTGCTGTACATTCCACCAATCCATATGTGGTAGAAAATGTCACATTATCAAAAATTCCTTCTGTCTGTATAGAGCTGCTAATTGTTTCACATTTCATATTTTTAGTATGCAAATCATTGATATTGATATTACCGCTTGCACTATAAGCATATGTATCGTTTTCAACCTTACTTTCCGTTGCTATAACAGCTCCGCTTACAGAAACCATTTTCAGGGACTCGTCTGTTTTTATATGGTTTACAGAAATATCTCCACTGGTCGTATTTAATTCTATTGAGTCGCACTTTCCTTTCTCTACAAAAATGGTTCCTGAAATAGTCTTTAAATACAAATGGTCGGTGTTGCATGTGTCAACTGTCACATTGGCACTTACAAAGTTTCCATTCAACTGTTGATATTCTTTTTCCGGTAAATATAATACCAAATCTGTATTTTCTTGTTTTTGAAACCCGAACATATTGATACCATATCCCCTGGTATCTTCTATATATAAAGTATCCCCATCTATTTTAGTTGAGAATAATTGCTCCTGTGGATAATCTTGACTACCCTTTTGAACAATACGGATTTGGTTATTTGAACTCTTTTTGACTTGTACATCTCCTGATACCCAATTTAAATGTATCACAGAGATATCTTGTTGGATATTTTCTTCTTTTATCTCAATATAATCACTTGAATCATTACCATCAATTCCCCATTTCCCCTGTAAAATTAAAACAATACAAACAGTTGCCATAACAATTACGATTGCAACTATAATTCCCCATATAACTAGGGTTGCGCGCGGAATTTTGTTTTTCACCGAATTCCCCCTCTTAGATTTACGATATTTTCATATTTTTATCTTTTCATTATAGTTGGGGCAATGTGTACTGTCAATGAAGCAAAATGGGAAAATAGTAAAATAAAAAAGAATATCCCCAAAATAAAGGGATATTCTCTTAGATTTACGATATTTCTCCTACTTTATAAATGGTTATTGCATTATCATAATACAGATAATTTCCACCCTCACCGATTACTTCTAATGTGGTTGGAGTTGATGTTACCTGTATAATCTGAGAAAATGCTATATTACTTGCATCTGAAGTTGTCTGGAACGTATGGCGTATGCCGGTGCCTGAAACAGCAGTACCTTGTTGCTGCAGATATACTACAATTGATAATGGAAAATCCACACCACTTGTAGGAGTGATTGTTGTGTGAAACGCTACATAATAAAAACCAGGTTCTTGAATGGTAAGAGCAGAAGTATTTTCTGTATGAGAAATTGCATTACCATAAGAAGTTCCGTTTCTGTCAAAAATTAGACTGCCACCTGATGTGCCTGGCTGAGCGGGCGTAGCATATGCTGTTAACAATTCTACAGGAGTAACACCTCCACCGGTTTCGCCTCTTGGTATCACAAAGTCAAATACAGCATCCTGCTCAGTTCCGCTATTTGTTACCTTTGCCTCTGTGCCAGGCTCTGCTGTAGTTACCGTACCTACTCTTACTGTCGCTGCAGTTCCCTGGACTCCTTCATCTCCCGTCGGACCTGTGGGACCGGTTGGACCAGTTCTTCCTGTTGCTCCCGTCGGACCTGTAGGACCGAGTCGCTCCGTTGGTCCTGTGGGACCAGTTGGACCGGTTACTCCTGTTCCTGTTGCTCCCGTCGGGCCTGTGGGACCGGTTGGACCAGTTCTTCCTGTTGCTCCCGTCGGACCTGTAGGACCGGTCGCTCCCGTTGGTCCTGTGGGACCAGTTGGACCGGTTACTCCTGTTCCTGTTGCTCCCGTCGGGCCTGTGGGACCGGTTGGACCGGTTACTCCTGTTCCTGTTGCTCCCGTCGGGCCTGTGGGACCGGTTGGACCGGTTACTCCTGTTCCTGTTGCTCCCGTTTGTCCTGTGGGACCGGTTGGGCCGGTTACTCCTGTTCCTGTTGCTCCCGTCGGACCTGTGGGACCGGTCGGGCCAGTTGCTCCAAAGCCTGTTGCTCCCGTTGGTCCTGTAGGACCGGTCGGGCCGGTTACTCCTGTACCTGTTGCTCCCGTCGGGCCTGTAGGACCCGTTGGACCGGTTGCTCCTGTTCCTGTTGCTCCCGTCGGACCTGTGGGACCCGTTGGGCCAGTTGCCCCTGTACCTGTTGCTCCCGTCGGACCTGTGGGACCCGTTGGACCGGTTGCTCCAAAGCCTGTTGCTCCCGTCGGGCCTGTAGGACCCGTTGGACCGGTTGCTCCTGTTCCTGTTGCTCCCGTCGGACCTGTGGGACCCGTTGGGCCGGTTGCCCCTGTACCTGTTGCTCCCGTCGGACCTGTGGGACCCGTTGGACCGGTTGCTCCTGTTCCTGTAGCTCCTGTCGGACCTGTAGGACCCGTTGGACCAATTGCTCCAAAGCCTGTTGCTCCCGTTGGACCTGTGGGACCCGTTGGGCCAGTCGCACCAACAGGACCGGTTGCTCCTGTTGGACCAGTTACACCACCTGCAGGACCTGTGGGACCGGTTGGACCAGTAGGACCTGTTGGGCCAGCAGGACAACAAATTACTGGACGACAACAATCATCATCACAATTTTGGTTGCAACAACAATTCATCCCATTATAGATATTCATATCCATATTCATACTAAAAGTCTCCATTCTCGGTGAAATAAATTGGATATATGCGTACTTTTTAATATTCTTTTTCTAAAAAATTGAACTATTTTGTCTTAATATAATCTATTTGCTTGTACTACATTCCTATACTTTATACACACTCTACTTATAATATATGTCAACTTTTGAAAATCGTTAAAACATATCCTATAAAACAAAAAAGAAGACAGTCATACACCATCTCCTTTTGAAATAACTATTTTAAAAAGCCACGAACAATTTCTGCCTCTGCTTCTTCTTGTGATAATCCCAATGTCATCAATTTTATAATTTGTTCTCCTGCAATTTTGCCAATGGCAGCCCTCATGAATCAGAGAAGCATCTACGTGGTTTGCTGTAATTTCAGGAACTGCAGTAACGCAAGCTTCATCCATGATAATAGCATCACATTCGGAATGCCCTGCACAAGCATTATTGCCATTTATTTTGGAATAAAATCCCTGAAAAGAGTTTCCTTTTGCTACCGAACGCGACACTACATTTGTACTGCAATCAACACCATTTAAATTCACTTGAAATTCTGTAGTAGCATTTTGATTACCGCTTGTCATTAACTTTTCTTTAATAACAAGTTGCGCACGATCCTTCAAATCGCCTTTGTAACTCTTTTGTGTTGTCTACACCCTCAATTTGTACTGTTTCCATTTCTAAATAGCTGTCTTCATCCAAATGTACCACTGTAACAGGATTTAGAACACGTTTTCCGCTTCCACTACCTTCTCCATAATGCTTTTCCACATATCGTACCTTTGCATTTTTTCCTACATGAAAGGTATGAACGCCATCATGCTGGGATAAATGAATACCATCATTATGAATACCGCACCCTGCTACAATATCTACATCTGCATCATCGCCAATAAAAAAATCATTATATACTACGTCTGCAAAACCGCTTTCATCTACTACCACAGGGATATGAACAAACTCTCCTTTTGTTCCAGGTTTCACGTAAATTTCAATTCCCTGTCCATTCTCTTTTGAACGAATTTCTATGTTATCTGTACTCTGACGACCAATGCTTTTACCGTCTTGTCGAATATTATAAGCGCCTTTTGGTGTTCCGGTTATTCCGGATACTACCTTGAGAAGTTTTTGCAGCACAGAGGAATTTCCAGAAATATGTTCTGTTTTTTCTGAATGTTTCATTGCTGTTCCCTCACTTTATGAAATTGATACGTGTCAGATTGCGATAACAGCTTTGGCAATATTTCATCCCGTGTCCCTACAGTATCTATCTCACCGTTAGAAATCACGACTATTTTATCCGCTATATTTAAAATACGCTCCTGATGCGAAATAATGACTACTGCTCCGCGTTTGGTATCTCTAATTTGCTCAAACACTTTAATTAAATTATGAAAACTCCATAAATCAATACCGGCTTCCGGCTCATCGAACAGAGAAAGGTCTACACCTCTGGCCATTAACATTGCAATTTCAATTCTCTTTAACTCTCCCCCGGAAAGACTTGCATTTATTTCTCTATTGATATAATTTGATGCATTGAGTCCCACTTCAGTAAGATATTGACTAAGCTCTTGGTCACTTTTTTGTTTACTGGTAGATAAATGTAATAAGTCTCTTACGGTAAGACCTTTAAAACGGACCGGCTGCTGGAATGCAAATCCCATACCTAATTTTGCACGTTCATGAATATCTAAATTGGTAATATCTTGGCCTTTAAACAGAATGGTCCCTTGAGAAGGCTTCTCAATGCCCATAATGATTTTTGCAAGTGTTGACTTTCCTCCTCCATTCGGACCTGTAATTACTACAAAGGTATCGGTATCTATTGTAAGGTTAATGTCTTTTAATATTTTCTTCTGTTGACCTGTTTCCTCCATCACAGAAAAAGAGATATGTTTTAATTCAAGCATTTTTCTTCTATCCTTTTATCTTCAGCTGCTAAACAGCAGGAATTTTGATTTGTGCCACATTGACAAGGAAATGTATACACCGGCATATATTGCTTCATCATTTTCATAAATGTTAAAATGGTGTTTTTATCATTCTCATTGAGAGAGAGCACAATATGCTCTCATCTCATTTAACGCTTGGTCATGATGCGCCATGTATGTTTCTCTGGCCTTTTCCCTTCATTTGTCAGACGGAAATATTTTTCTTTTTTATTTTAGAATCTTGAAACTTTTCAATCAATCCTTTGTCTAAAAGCTTGATACTCATTTGTGTAACAGCACTTTTGTCACGCCTAATTTAACAGACAGTATGCTAATATTGGCTTGCGGATACTGATAAATTTTTCCAGCAATTCTATTTCGGCATTGTATAATACTTGTCCATCTGCATATTCTTTTGGTATTTTTGCTTTGCTGTTATTACAGTCAGCATATCAAAAATTGTCGGCCATTTCTGCATTGCATAGCAACGCCTCCGTTTGTGATTTCTGTCGTTTTATTATAAACCTGTTTTTCTGTTTCGTCAAGTATTGTTTAGTTACTTAACAAAAAACAATAATACTTACGCCTTTCTACTATTTCATGTCCTGTATTATACCAAATTTTTTCATATTTAACACATTTGATGTACATACTAATAAAACAAAAAACGAACAACATGAAAGGTGATGTAGATAGAAATGCCAAATATAAAATTGGTTCCCCGACAAGACGGAGAGTATGATATTTTAATTGAATATTCCAAAGCCGATGTAGAATTTGCATGGGAATTTGGGAAGAGAAAAAACAAGCACACCAATTCAGAAGGTATTTTAAAATCCATATCAGAATATGCCAAAAAAGCCAAAATTAAAAGCGTAAAAATATTTGCATCAGGGATTTTGGTGGCCTCATTATCCTTAACTTCATTTTTATCCGTTTTTGCAGCATCTGACCGTTATATTATGGGATACTTATATAGTGGTACGGACCATCAGCAAATTGAATATGTGAATCAGACCGGCCAAACGTTGGATACCGTTTCCAGTTATTTTAACATCCAAGAAGATGGAAGCTTAACATTGAATTATGTCAGCACATATTTAATTGATAGTATGCATGCAAAAGGAATTAAGGTAGTCCCATTCTTAAGTAACCATTGGGACAGAACGGCAGGTATTAATGCATTAAAAGATGTAGAAACACTTTCAACACAAATTGCAGATGATATAGAAAAATACAACCTGGATGGTGTAAACGTCGATATTGAGAATGTGACCCACGAACAAAGGGACCAATATACTCAATTAGTAAAACTGCTGCGAGAAAAAATTCCAAGTCATAAAGAAGTTTCTGTTGCGGTTGCAGCAAATCCCAATGACTGGCAGACCGGCTGGCATGGTTCTTACGACTACTCAGCACTTGCTCAGTATGCAGACCACTTATTTATTATGACTTATGATGAACATTATGAGGGCGGAGCTGCGGGCCCTGTCGCAGGAATTCAGTTTGTAGAAGACTCGATTCAATATGCACTGAGTAAAACTACTGCCGACAAAATTGTGATAGGCGTTCCTTTATATGGACGCGTATGGAGTTTAGATGATAATAGAATTGTTGGTAAAGGTATCAGCAGCAAAACCATTCAAGATATTTTAAATAACTGTGAATCCACTGTCACTTATGATGAAACAAGCCAATCTGTAAAAGCGGAATTTACAATTACAGAACAAAGCACCCGCTACACCGTGGGCGGAGATTTTGTTTTGCAACCAGGAAAATATGTGGTTTGGTATGAAAACGACCAATCTTATGAAACAAAATTGGGTTTAGTTGAAAAATATAATCTAAAAGGTGCAGGCTCATGGGCGTTGGGGCAAGAAGACCCATCCATTTGGGACCATTATGAAGAATGGATAAACGGAGAAACACAGGATACCACACCATCCGAACCATCGATTCCAAATCAACCGGAACAACCGGATACCTCTGAACCGGTTATCCCACAACCGCCAAATCCACCTTCCCCTTCCGAGCCGGAACCGCCAGAATCTATTGTCCCACCTGAGACAAATCTTCCGGAATCATCTCCCTCTGAACCGGAAGAATCTGAACCTCCAATATCTTCCGATACCCCCGAATCCTCTGAACCTCCAACAACAGAGCAACCGGATTCATCCAATCCAACCGAACCGGAATCTCCGGAGCGGCCTGTGACGCCTGAGCCTGAATCCCCCGAATCACCTGTACCGTCAGAGCCACAACAGCCCGATTCTTCAATTCCATCTATTCCACAGACTCCTACTCCTCCCAATACGGAATCTCCCTCTGAAACTCCACCAACATCTCCTGAATCAAATCATCTCATTCATCAGGTAATTTCCGGAGATACGCTTTGGGGTATTGCTGAAAAATATTTGGGAAGCGGATTTCGTTACCATGAAATCATGCAGTTAAACGGGCTGACAAGTACGCTAATTTATCCGGGAGACCAAATAAAACTTCCCATTCAATATCAAGAATACACCGTACAAAAAGGAGATTCTCTTTGGAAAATTGCACAAGAACAATTGGGCTCCGGCACGCGTTATACAGAAATCATGCAGCTAAACCACCTGTCCAGCGATGTAATATATCCCGGACAAATTTTTAAACTCCCAATCGTATAACGGAAAATTATAAAAAACAGTCAGGAAATGTGGTTGTCCCACCATATCCTGGCTGTTTTTTCAATCCAAAACATCTCCAATCTGATAACATATAAACTTATGAATCGTGATACATAGGAATAGGAATTCCATTTGCGTTCATTTATATTCTGATGCCGTTAAAGTGGTGAAAAACCAAAGTAACTTAGTAGTCCATTGTAAATTCCTTGAGCAAATCCTCTTTGGTCATCTCTAAGTTTTTGTGCATCGGAAGTATTGCTTAAATATCCCAATTCTACCAATACAGCAGGCATGGTAGTACGTCTTAATACATACAGCGACGGATTCAATCGTACCCCATTATCCCTGGTGCCTACACGTTCTACAATCGCATTGAGAATGTGCTGTGCCAGCCAATAAGATTGGGTATTACTCCGATAAACATACACTTCACTGCCATTAATTGCAGGATTTGTATTGGAGTTACAATGAATACTGATAAAATAATCTGCAGGCCAGGAATTCGCCATATTTACACGGGCCTGCAAACTGGTAGCATTGCTGGTACCCAGTACGGTCTCAGGAGTAGGGCGTGAAACTCTTGCAGTAAACCTGGGATCGTCATTCAACAGATTGGCTAAATAGATTCCTACATTATAGGTAACGTCTTGTTCCCTTAATCCGTTCCCTTCTGCTCCTGCATTCACACCACTGGGATTATGCCCTTGATCGATAAAAATACGAATAGCCAAATAATCGCCTCCTATTGTTTTCTGTTGTATCTTATTTCAATTACTGAACGGGAATGAATATGTCATCCTTTTTAAATGCAGTGAAGAAGCGCTCTCATCTCTCGTACTCCTTTTTCCTGAGAGACAATAATCGTCTGCAAAATTGGAATTAGCTGCGGACAGATGGAGAAATGCAATGCGTTTTTTGACATACGGATAGCACCTTGATGATGTGGAATCATTTCTCTCATAAAATTTGCATTAATCTGATTTGTCGAACAAGCATTTTTCATTTGAGAAAACATAGTTCTTGTAATTTGGTCAAATTCATTTTGATACAGGCACATATCCTGTTTTGAATCAAATTGTTCCCCACATACTCCCAGTATTTCTTTCATAGCTTCGATGCCTTTGGTTTGCTCTGAAATGATATTCTTTGCAATGTTTTGCAGAGGAAGTAACGTTGTATATTGTAAAATGTTCTGAGACATTTTAATTGCTGCTTGGTGATGAGGAATCATTTGTACAATAAAATTATGCGATATACTGTTTGTTAATTTCGCATTTGTCATCTCTTCTATCATATTGTCTAAAAATCTCATAAAACAGCATAAATATTGCTTTTGTTACATCACTGAATTGTTCACCACAGTACATTGAAATTCCCCTATTCTCCGCTATTCTATGATGGAAAATGTATCCGGTGATAAATGTAGGCTATTTTTTATCCAATATCACGCATTTCATGATAAAACCAACAGAATGTATATTCTATTTTTAAGAAATATATATACCTGTGAAATAATCCTATAGTGACGAACGAAATGCATATGGATTGTAGAAACAAAAAGAAAATACCTGAGGGATGTATATACATCCCTCAGGTATAGGTTGAAATACAAACTGCAAATCTACATGTTGAATTAATGAAACATTTATAAAATTAGTTCTTATTTTAATCTGTCAATAGAATACAATAAATCTCGGAAACCCGTAATGTAGTCTTTTCTAAAATCAATATATTTTCTATATTTTATAAAGCGTGGTATTTCACATTCTTCAATTAATATTGGTATGATTCGTATTTCCTTATTTTGATTTTCATCCCAAATGGTTGATTCCCATTCAGCTCGAACCCAATTGGATTTTACTGAATTATTAGATAATAAAATCAATAAGAAATCACTATTATTAATTCCTTTTTCAATCTCTTCAGAGATGGATTGCCCACCCACAATATCCCACTCATCCAACCATGGAATACATCCTGCCTCTTTTAAATCAGAGTATAGTAAATTTGCAGATCCTTTATCTTTAGAGGAATAAGATATAAATAATTTAATACCTTTTTGAGACATAGTATGTGTTTGTATATGTCTCTCGTAAAACAGGGTATTTACAAATTCTGATTCCAGAAGCAAATATATTTTCTTCTTTTCATCCTTTTCGTTAAGTATTTGTTGTTGCAACGTTTCTTTTCTTTGAATGATTTCGTACATGGTAATTTCATTTGATAAATATGTAATGGGAACCAGATGGAATGATGAACAAAATGACGGATTACCAAAATATACAATTCCAAACTGATTTCCTTCACATATATCTTCATCATCTAAATATCCTATTTTCCCTTTATACGGTCCTTTGGTACAAATAACCAGCCCAAATTCTAAATGATTCAAGTGCTTTTCTCCTTTCCAAAAATTATTGCCGCCAACAGCCTTTGGGGAAAAAGTCTCGTGATTATTTCCATATCAGAAGGATTGATAAAAAATACCTATTAAACTATCGACGACAAAAAGTGAAATTGTCCCAACTCGTAAAAAGTTGTAGTAATTTAGAGACGTTACAAGGACAATCCCAATCAAATAAATAACATTATTATAGACCATCGCGGAAAAATCAATAACAAATTTTTATGAAAAAGCCCAGCCGGACGGCTGGGCTTTTTGAATGGAGCACAGTCCATTCCAGCATGGCCCACCCGGAGGGATTCGAACCCCCGACCTCCAGAATCGGAATCTGTTGCGATATCCAGCTTCGCTACGGATGGAAATATATTTTATAAAGTATACCATAAAAAAAATACAGTTGCAATTTTTATCACTAAAAAGATTTTAACACATGTACTGATAAAAATCTGTCATAAAAAAGGTCGGAGCAAGCTCCGACCTTTTTTAGATTCCCAGTAATTCGTTTGCACAATTTTTAAACGCCTGAATTACCGCTTGAGATTCTTCTCTTGTCTTACCTTTTGCGGATAAGTACAATTTTAACTTAGGCTCTGTTCCTGACGGACGCACAATTAATTTGCTGCCATTTTCCAAGCGATATTCCAAAACATTGGACTTGGGAAGTGTAATTTCAGTTTCAATGGTACCGTCAAAACATTTAGACGCTTTATAATCACTCCAACCAACCACTGCAAAGTCTGCAATTTTAGTTGGAGTATTGGTACGCAAACGCTCCATAATGGACTGCATTTTATTCATACCGTCTTGACCTTCAAACGTAAAATTCATCAATTCATTTAGGAAATAACCATGTTTTTCATAAATATCATGAATTGCATCTACCAACGTTTTTCCTTGCTTTTTATAGTCAACTGCCATTTCACATACTAACATGCTGGCATTCACAGCGTCTTTGTCACGTACATAGCTGCCTGACAGATATCCATAACTTTCCTCAAAACCAAAGATATAACGGCTTTCCTCTCCGTTGGCTTCTAAGCCTGCTATTTGGTCACCAATATATTTAAATCCTGTCAAAACGCTTCTTAACTCAATACCGTATTCTTTAGCAACACTATCCGTTAAATCGGTAGAAACAATTGTTTTGACTGCAACCGGATGTTTTGGCATAGTTCCATTTGCAATACGATTGCGCGCAATAAAATCTAATAATAAAACACCAACCTCATTGCCGTTTAACAATTGATAATCACCGTTATGTCTTACAGCAATACCCATACGGTCACAATCAGGATCTGTCGCTACCAGTAAATCCGGTTGTACGCTTTCACAAAGATTCAATCCTACTTGCAATGCCTCTCTAAATTCAGGATTTGGATACGGACAAGTCGGAAAATTGCCGTCCGGTTCTGACTGTTCAGGAACAATTGTAATATTTTTTATACCAATCATATTAAAAATACGTGTGACACACATTTTTCCACTGCCATTGAGAGGAGTATATACTACTTTTAAATCAGAATCGCTGCAATCCAAAATACTTTGTGACTTAACAGCATTTAAAAATGCAATTACAACATCCTCGCCAATGGCCTTAATACTTCCCTGTTCTACTGCGGCATCATAATCCATGTGTTTGACATCACGGAAAATATCCAGCCGGTTAATTTCATCCAGAATAGCATCTGCCATTTCCAAAGCAACCTGACAACCGTCACTGCCGTATGCTTTGTATCCGTTATATTTTGCAGGATTATGGCTTGCAGTAATACAAATACCCGCGTCACATTTTAAATGACGAACGGCAAAAGACAGTGCGGGTGTAGGCATCAATTGAGGATATAAATGTGCGGTAATTCCGTTCGCTGCCAAAACCTCAGCCGCTGCCTTTGCAAATACGTCTGACTTAATACGACTGTCATATGCAATTGCCACAGACGCATGCGACGTTTTTTTATTTAGATAGTTGGCAAGTCCTTGAGTTGCCTTTTGTACTGTATAAATATTAATTCGGTTTGTACCGGCTCCAATTACACCACGTAAACCACCTGTTCCAAATTCCAGTTCACGGTAGAAACGGTCGTTAATTTCCTCTGGATTACCCTCAATTGCATTTAGTTCTTCTGTTAAATCCGGGTCATCCAGTTTCATAGCATGCCATCTCTCATATTCAGTCATAATTACTCTCTCCATTCCCCGCCCTTATCCATATTACTGCTTAGGCTTTAATCTGTCTGTTCGGCGGTAATATCATTACTTTATATGTATCAACAAAATACAGTCAACATAATATTGGTTCTCTCAAATTAGCCTATCACGCCAATCCATACAATGTCAAGAAACGAATTTTAAACTTTTATAATTTGTACAGAAATACCGGCATCTGTGATATCAATTATCCCATAGGTACCGTCAGCATATTGCAAAGAGCCCGGATTCAACAAATACAATTCATCATCATATTCTGTTATAGGCAGGTGCGTATGCCCAAAAAGCACAATATCCGCATTCCTTTTTCTTGCTTCCATCTTGATTTGCTGTAAATTTGTTTTTACCCTATATTCATGGCCATGTACAAAAAATATTGTTTTATCCGCTACTTTTAATTCACCTTCAAGAGGCAACGAAGAACCCCAGTCACAATTACCGGCTACCTGATAGAATTGCTTATCTCTATAAACAAATTCCAAATCCACAATATCATCGGCCCCGTCCCCTAAATGGATGATAATATTTGCTTCCGGTTGACTTTCCACTGCACGCTCTATATTCCTTGTATTTCCATGGGAATCGGAAATAACTAAAATTCTCATAAAAACCCCCTTGACTCCATATACAATATTACTATCTGCCCATTTTACCGCATATGTATATTTATCTAATCATATTATATATGGAAACACATGAGGGAATCCAGTCTTTTTTCATTTTTTACTTTGAAAGGTGTGAAATACTTTGCCTAACAACGAAGAATTACAGAAACTGTTAAATGTAGCAGCCCAACGTCTGGGCACACAACCCGAACAACTAAAACAACAAGCAGAAAACGGCACGTTGCAAAAAATGTTAAATAACCTAAACGCCAACGATGCCGCAAAACTTCAGCAAGTATTAAGCGATAAAGAGGCGGCCAATAAACTGTTAAATTCACCGCAGGCACAAGTGCTGCTAAAAAAATTTTTGGGCAAATAAGAAATGGGGTGACGGTCCATGGATGACTTAGCCGGAAAATTAAATGAAATTTTAAATAATCCTACAGAAATGGCAAAATTTCAGCAAATGGCTAACAATTTATTGGGACAAATGAATACCGAGCAGCAAAACAATGCCCCTGAACAACCAGCGCAACAATCCCCACAGCAATCTCAAAGCAATTCTACCGGAGGAATTGATTTTAGCCAGCTTGCCAGTCTATTAGGGCAACAATCAGCACCTGCACAAGCACCTCAAACGAACAATAATCCACTTGGTGCTTTGTCTTCTTTAGGCGGTTTGGGAAATACTCTGGGAGCATTAGGCGGAGGAGGAAACGGCGTTTCCCCTGAGATGCTCAATACCATTATGAAAATAGCGCCTTTGCTGGGGAGCATAAATCAAGAAGATGATAATACCAGACTACTGCACGCTTTGCGTCCTTTATTAAAAAGTGAGCGTCAGAAAAAACTGGATGAAGCAATTAAAATTATGAGAATGCTGAAGTTTTTACCTCTTTTAAAAGAACAGGGTATTCTTCAGGGGATTCTATGAGGTGAAACATGGCCAACGAAAATATGGATATGAAGCGTATGCAGGAAGAGGCAATTCATAGAGTGCAGGAAATGCATAATCGTGCCAATCAACAACTGCGCGGCACACCGTCTTTTGCTGCGTCGCCAAGAACAAACCGTTCGAATAATGGACCGTCTTTTTCAAGTGGAACTCACGGAAATCATACTGAAGAGCCCGCTCACCACACACCAAATGAACAAGGCGGCCCTTTACATGGGCACAACGGAGGTAGTCTGCCAAGCGCCCCTCCCGTCTCTGCCGGACCACAGAACATTGTGGAAAATTTATTAGACGGAGTTATGAAAGACAGCGAACGAACTTTAATCATGATACTGCTGCTGGTACTGTTTAACGAACAAGCCGACACCAGTGTTATTTTCTCGCTGTTATACTTACTGCTCTAATGCACATAATGATAAGAGAAGATACCTGATGATAACATTCAGGTATCTTGCTTTATTATATATATGGACAAGATTATGATTTATGACAAACGAAATATAAAAATCAAAAACGGATACCAATTGGTATCCGTTTTTGATTGCAGAATACTGTGATAAAAGATGAATCCGGTAAGACATGAATGCCTTTTCATAAAGATAGAGTCCCATTTTAGAAAACAAATTATCCAAGAAATGCAAAATTCAAAAGAATCTTTGACAAAAGGTCTTGTATCTGTCAATCTACTTTATTGGCTATAAAAATTCTTTTTCCATCGCCAGAAATACTCATCACGTTTTCAAGCAGATTGAATTGAGGATAAATACGGCTCTCCGCTGAGAGAATCAAATTCCAGTATATAACGGTATGTTTCCACAGCAATTTCCTGTGTTGTAGAAGAAAACTCTACCGTAACAACGATGGAGCCATTCTCTTTTTTTACCTCTTTTATTTGCGGAACTGTGCTTGTAACACTGCTACTAGGTAACACACGGTAAGTATCAGAAGATTCATCATAAACAAAAAAAGAAGCGTTTTGCAGATGTTTGGAAGAAAGATGAAACGCACTTCCAAACAGTTCCCTCGATGCATTTTCTACATCTTTTGCCGGAACAACCATTCTTCCCTGTGCGTCTGTCTCTTTATAGTTTGCCTGATTTTGTGTCACCGCCCTCCATACGGAAGCTTGCAAAATCATATCTTCGCTTGCCTGTGACAACGATGAAAACGGTTCCGGATTTTGCATCATAACAGGCGCTAAAAAAGCATTGATTTGCTCTGTATTTTGTACCAAGTCTACTCCGCCAAACATACAAAAACATACCACACCCGCAAATGCGGCCATTAAAATCATAATACCCGGGATGATTCCTTTTGGTTTTGATTGTTTTGTCTCATCCTCATATATTTCCTCTTCCTGTTGCTGCGCAATTTGGGGATTTGCAGGATAAAATAATCTGGAGGGCTGATTATTTCTTTTCCAAAGAGGAAATCCTTCTATTTCCGGCGAGGGCTCTTCTTGTTCCGGCATCGTTGGATATTCCGGAGTTTCGTTTCCTTCCTGCTCTGTTTCTATCATATTGGAGTCATCTAATGTTACATGTATGGTAGGTATTGTATTATCAATAGGCTCTGATGAGGGCTCCTCTTTTGTTTCTTCTGCCGAATGCATTTGAAGCTGCGGCAAAAATTCAGTGGGCTGCTCATCTCGATAATCACACACAAATTGTGCCGTTTTTTTCGGTGTTTGTTCTTTGTTTTCTGAATTCATTTGTTATGATTCAACCCCTTGTTTTGTACTTTACCTAATATATAAGTACAAAACAGCCTCGGCAGAACTTTTTTATAAAAAAGAAATCTGCCAAGGCTGTTTTGTAAACTATTATTCAGGGTGATTTCATAACTGTATTTGGTAAAATCTGCTTTTACACTCTAGCAAAATTAAGATTGGAATTTATTCCAATAGATACAGTACTTTATATACGAATTTGACCGTTGCCGTTGACAATAAATTTCACGGAGGTCAGTTGTTCAATGCCCATAGGACCTCTTGCATGGAGTTTTTGAGTAGAAATACCGATTTCCGCACCCAGTCCAAACATACCGCCGTCTGTAAATCTGGTGGACGCATTCACATAAACAGCTGCTGCATCTATTTGAGATGTGAATAACATTGCATTGGTATAACTTTCTGTTACAATACATTCACTATGACCTGTGGTATACGTCATAATATGGTCAATGGCTTGATGAATGTCGTCTACAACGCGAATTGCCAAAGTATAACCCAAATATTCTGTCGCCCAATCTTGTTCCGTTGCAGGTACTGCATCGGGCAATATTCTGCAAACTGTTTGACATCCCCTGATTTCCACTTGTTTTTCTTTCAACCTTTTCTCAATGACAGGGAGAGCTTTTTCGGCGATAGTTTTGTGTACCAATACTGTTTCAATGGCATTACAAACAGAAGGACGGGACGTTTTCGCATTAAAAATAATATCAGCCGCCATAGCAACATCTGCAGATTCATCTACATATACATGGCAGTTGCCGGAACCTGTTTCAATTACAGGAACCTTTGCATTCTCCACCACCGCTTTGATTAAGCCTGCACCGCCTCTTGGAATCAATACGTCCAAGTATTCCGTTAAACGCATCATTTCATTTGCGGATTCTCTACTGGTATTCTGCACAAGCTGGACACAATTTCCTGACAAACCGACTTGCTCTAATGCAGCTTGCATAATGTTGGTAATACATTGGTTGGAGTGGAATGCTTCTTTTCCTCCTCGTAAAATGACCGCATTACCCGATTTTAAACAAAGCGCCGCTGCATCGGAAGTCACATTTGGTCTGGCTTCATAAATCATGCCGATGACACCCAGAGGTACACGTACTTTTTCAATCTTAAGACCGTTGCTTTGCACCATTCCGTCCAATACGGTACCGATTGGGTCTTTCAGCGCTAAAACTTCCTCCACACCTTTTGCCATACCTTCAATACGTTCACTTGTTAATGTAAGGCGATCCAGCAATGACTCAGACATCCCGTTTTGTTTGGCTGCTTCAATATCCAAAGCATTGGCCTCTATAATGTTATCTTTATGTTCTCTCACAGCTTTTGCAATTGCAGCAAGTCCCTGATTTTTTTTATCACCTGCGAAAGCAAGTTCACGTGCTGCCTCTTTTGCACGTTTTCCCATTTGTTCCAATTCGGTCATATCTATTCCTCCTTTCAATATCGATGCGCTTATAATGCGGCAAATGTAGTTCCTATTTGGACGCCGTCCAGCAATTGATATAAATTTTTGGGATGCGTACCACTCATCACACAACAGGAGATACCCGCTTCATTTGCAATTTGTGCGGCGCGTATTTTGGTCACCATACCGCCTGTTCCTCTGTTTGTACCCGCATCGCCTGCCAACGCCTTAATTTCGTCTGTAATATGTGTAACATAAGGAATATGCTTGGCATTCGGATTTTCTCTCGGGTCTGTATCGTAAAGTCCGTCAATATCAGTTAAAATAATTAACAAATCTGCTCCAACCAACTTGGCAACGACTGCGGATAACGTATCATTATCTCCAAAATGAGGGCCATCCAGCTCGTCAATGCTAACTGTGTCGTTTTCATTTACAACCGGAATAATATCCATATTCAGCAGTTCTCTGAAGGTGTTTTCTACATTACGCTTGCTGTTCTCACTGGCTGTTACGTCTGCTGTAAGCAAAACCTGGGCAACCATACAATTATATTCTCCAAAAAGCTTATCGTACATAAACATCAGTTCACATTGCCCAACAGCTGCAATCGCTTGTTTTTTTTCTGTTTCTGTGGGGCGCTCTTTGATGCCGAGTTTGCCCATACCTACGCCAACCGCGCCGGATGATACAAGTACTACTTCAAGACCGGAATTATGCAAATCACTTAACACTTTGCAGAGTTCTTCTGTTCTTCTTAAATTTAGTTTTCCGTTTTCATAAGTTAAGGTAGAGGTACCTACCTTAACTACAATGCGCTTTGCCTGTGATACTGCGGACATATATACCCGTCTCCTCTGTACTTATAATAAAATGGAACTGCATCAAATAAATAGTGTAGATATTATAACATAAGAGAAATTGCAAAGCAATTTCTAACTAAAAATGTTACAACGTTCTTGCCAACAGCCAAAACTTTAGTTTTGCTGCTGTTCAAGGTTGTTATAGCATAAAAAATTGCTATGCAATTTTCAACTGATAAACGCTAAAACGTTCTTGCCAATAAACAAAACAAACATTGAAGGACTATCTTTCAATGTTTGTTTTGTTGTTATTACCAGATTATTAAATGAAAATTATAAAGTAGTTTTCAATCGGTAAAAGCTAAAACATCTTTTTTCCTCTGTGTTTTGAATTTCTGCAAAACTTCTTCATGCTTTATCTGTTTTCCAACTTAGATTTTTTTGATTTTAGATGTTTCATAATTAGAATAATTGCGATTACAATCAAGATTAAAACAAAAACACCAACTGCAATATAAATATAAATGAGATAGGTGTCGTTGACCAGTTCACCTTCAGCATTTTCGGTTGCCTTATACTTCAAGTCATACCTTCCATCGCCATTTTCGTCTACATTCAATATAGTTGAATCTGAATTGGTCGCCACAGTATCAATGACAGTCTGTTCCGTAATTTTTATATTACTGAATGTGCGTAAATCGGTGTACTCTCCGGTATCATCCATAAATCTAATGGTATAGTCCATATACCCGTTGCCGTTACCCTCAATTTGGATATTATAATCTGTACCTTCTTTTAATCGCAGTATCTTCACTCGATTATCGCTGCTGCTATTGGTTCCTTTTTCATTATCCTCAAATGTTAAAGAGCCAAAAGCAGTGCGGGTATTCATATTTTCTTCTATAGAGCACAATGTTTCACCATCGTACGTTACCGTCACATCAACAGGGCATGCTATGCGGATATATATGTACTTTTGTCCATTGATTTGATCCGCAATATCGCCAAAGAAAAATATTAAATCATCTGCGTTTTCAACCTCAAAGTGACACCCTTCACTTGCAATGTTTTCTAACAGTGCCTGTGGTGAGGTTTTATCGTGTGAATTACTAAAAAAGCCTAATGTATAGATATATATGCCTTCATTTTTGATTGTTTCAGCAAACTCTATGAGTTCATCGCCTGTTTTGCCCTCGTTGGGTTCACCGTCACTCATAAGTACGATTATTTTCTTTTTTGCATTGCTGCTCTGTAACATGGAATATGCCTGTGATAACCCCGCTTCCATATTGGTTCCGCCACCAGAATTGAGATTCTGTATTACATTCGTCAAATACCTTTCATTCATACAGAAGTCAGCAATACACATACTGGTATTATCATAAGTAACAACACCGATACTGGAATCTTCCTTTAAAACCGTATTGATAAACCTTTCTGATGCATTTTTGGTTTCATTCATTGGAGTACCCCTCATACTACCTGAAACATCAAGAACCAAGGCTATGTCTCGCTCATCTGAGCCGGACATCAAAGGCCATTCCGTTTTTCCGTTATCCTTTTCAATCTCATCAATTTTTGCTTGGACACAATCGGCATAAGCCTGGGCGCCCTTCTCATTGGGATGCATGGAATATGCTGATGGTGCTATAAGACTTGATTCTAAATCTTGAGATTTGCTACCAAAATGTACCTCATTCAAAAAAGCGTCATTGGAATAGGCGCCGTGTCCATCAAAAGCCTCCTCAACAGACACAAAACAGATTTTCATTCCGTCCACTTTGCACGATTTCACAATGGATTCGATTTCGTCATTGAATCTGCTTACCGAATCATTAATGAGAGCAGCATCTCTCTCATTAAACAAGAATCTGCTTCCGTTAGGGTCCAGTAATTTGGGGTATCCGGCAACAATAATTTTAGCTTGTGCACCTGCAGCATCTTGAATATCGCAATAAGCTTGATAAAGTCTATCTCTTATGCTTTCACCGCCGTCAATACCATAATAAAATTCTTCCCAAACGGAATCTAATTTGTCGGTTAATAGTCCGGGATTAAATGAAAATGATAGAGCTGCCTTGGTTATAACATCCGTAAACTGCGCATCATTTCCTCCAATGGAAACAGTAACATATTCCGCTTTTTTATCACCTAATTCTTTAAAAACATCAAGCTGTTTATCAATATAACGACTGCCTTTCTTCCCGTCAATGTCATAGTCCTTACGTTGGGTGTGAGTCAAATTATCGGTTGTTGCTCCGGATGTAGCCACAAAAAACCAATTATCATTACGATTTTGAGACATAGAACCATTTACTCCCTCCAGAGTAAGTCTTCCGGGCCAACTTTTTTCAGACCTATGTGCAAGCCAATCCTGATTTTTCACTTTATCGGCTGTTGATTCATTTTGACCATAAAACGGCTCAATACCTTCTCCTGATGAATAGGAATCACCGAGAGAAACCATGACTCTGCTTCCTTCTGTAGCAGTTTCTGCGTGAACATTTACTGTTATCATAGGGAAAAAAGCAAAAGATACGATTACACCACAAAGAAGTAATATTACAATTTTTTTAACCGTCATGATTGATTGAACTCCTCGCTAGTAAGTTTTTCTATCGTTTCAGCATCAATTTTGGAGACTGTCTTTATAACGGTTTGAGATGCATTGGGAATGTTCACATAGAATTTATTGGTGGAACTATCATAGCTTGTAATCGTATCCGTTTCTGAAACTATTACGGGAACATTTTGTGTGTTTGAAAAATTGTATGTGATTGGCGTTGCAAAAAACGAACCGTTAATTTCAAGAATCATCCATATATCCCCTGATGTTGTAGCGTAATATGTCTGATACATTGGATGTTTTGATGACGAAGATCGGGAAATTTCATTCTCTCCTAAATAAGTACCATCCATAGTATATTCATACATCACTTGACTACCGTCAAAGCCCCTTTCAACAAAACTATCATAAGCTTCAGATTCGGTATGAATAGATTGCGAAGAAGCTACATCAAAAGTAGATTTTAAGGTAGTATTTTCTCTGAAATATGCTTCTGCATCAAATCTGAACTTCATAATTTCGCTGCCCAACTTCTTCATTTTCTTCATTGGGAGTTGTTGTCTCTGTACCGGCAGTACTTTGCGTCTCTTGAATTTCACCATTGTTAGGAACATTTGCGTTTTTTTCGTTATGTACCATGAAAACACCTATACCTACGCCTATACCTATCAGTAATACAACAATAACAATTGTGATTACTACTATTGTTTTCTTTTTGCTTTCTTTTTTGACTTCTTGTTCTCCGTTTGTTTTTTTAATATTTTGGTCCTCTTTTGGATTCCCATTGATACTGATATTACTATCGGAGCTTGCAGTATCCATTTTTGTTTTCTCATCACAATTAGGACATTTTCCGGTTTGTTCATTGAGTTTCATTCCACATTTGCTGCAAAACTTTGCCATAACTCACCCTCCTCATTAAAATGAAAACCTAATCTTGTTTTTGCATAGCAGTAATCTTCTTTCCTTTTGTTCCATATTCAATGTATTGAATGAAACGAGTGTTATGAGACAAATCTTTGTGGTTATTTCGGCAGAACTGCATCACAAGCATTGAAAAATTCTGTATTGCTTGAAACTTCCACTCCCCATCTTCCGCAATACACAACACTTTTCATACTCTAAATTTGCTGTTTATCCTCTTTTATTTTGGTGTACAGTACACGAACGGATGTAATTTATCCCCAAAAAATTTCTTTCAAAATTTTTTGGTATATTGCAACATATCGTTTTCCGATTGGATAGTAATTGTGATTCACTTTTTTCATCAGAAACCAAACTGTTTATTCCGGAAATATCTGTCATCTTCTTAGTTTTTTGAACAGCAGATTGTTCTTTGATAATGTCTTTCCCAAATCATCAAAGAACGCCATAAAACCCCCTCCATTTTCTACAACATAATCTGCTTTTTCTTAGTACAGTATAGCATAATATAATTCAAAAAGTAAGTATTTTCGAGCCAATTTGAGCCAATTAAAAAAATTACAATGTTCCCTGTTGTTCCGGTTTATACATTATTCTATCAAAGTTCTAAAAATGGAAAAATTTCATGTTTTCTATTGATTTTTGTTCCCTTGCCATTATCATAAAAAACACAAACAGCAATAAGCATCAATGAAAACAGAACTATCTTGAAACAACGCTCAAATTTATTCCAAAGTATTTGTATTTATTTTGGATATCGACAGCGTATGAATCATCATTTATAATATCACTATAAAATACAGGAGGAAAATGCCAATCATGAATGGATTTCAAATTTGGGACAGTCATGTTCATATATTTCCCCCGGAAATATATGAACATTGGGAAACCTATGCCGCACGTGACCCATACTTTGGTATGTTGACCAAAAAATCGGAAAATGGTACGGGTACGGAAGAAGCATGGGCAAATGCAGAAGAAGCTTTGCATTGTGCTGAGCTGGCAGGTGTATACGGTTTGGTCATGCAAGGATGGTATTGGAATGATATTGAACTGATGTATCTGCACAATGATTACATGGCACAAGCAATCAAAAATCATCCACAGCGCTTAAAGGCATTTGCTTCTATTAACCCTATGTTCGGAAAAGAAGCCATTTCTGAAATAGAACGCTGCGTCTCTCTTGGCTTTTGCGGAATTGGAGAATTAGGCCCTGGAGCAAACGGATTTGACTTTCAGTCACCGCAGTTTCTGGATGTCTTAGAGTGCGCAGTACATTATCATTTGCCTGTGTGCATTCATTGCGGAGAACCAATTGGACATACCTATCCCGGAAAAGATACGACATCATTGGCGCCGATTCCGCAATTATTAAAAACATATCCCAATTTAAAACTAATATTGGCGCATATGGGCGGCGGTCTTCCTTTTTATGAGATGAACCCCCGCTACAAAGAATTATTTCAAAATGTACGCTATGACACAGCGGCAAATCCCTTGCTGTACGACATCAAAAGTATCAAAACAGTTATTTCAATGGTCGGTCCGAATCGGTTGCTCTATGGCAGTGATTTTCCTTTATTATTGTATCCTTCTGTAAAACGGGAAATGGATTTCTCTTTATTTATTCATGATATCACTCAAAATGCAAACCTCACAGAACAGGAATGGACTCAATTTATGGGCAAAAATTTGCTGGAATTTATCACTTAATATCAACAAGGAGAGATAAGGCATGAAAAAAGTAAAAATAACAGTATTGAAAACCACATTAGACAAAGAACTGGCAAAAGAATACGGAGCAGACGGTTTGACTGCGTGCCCCATGTTAAAAGAAGGGCAGGTATTTTATGCTGACTATGCAAAACCGGAAGGATTTTGCGATGAAGCATGGAAAGCAATATATCAGTATGCATTTGCATTATCTCACGGAGCTGAAAAAGAATTATTTTACTATGGAGACTGGATTAGAAAACCCGGCGTTGCTATTTGCAGCTGCAATGATGGATTAAGACCTGTTATTTTTAAGTTGGAAGCCACAGAGCAAACATCTGAAATCAATTATACGCCGGTTCGCTAATATACCGTTTTCTATATAAATAAAAGAGGCATCAATTGATGCCTCTTTTATTATCATAATATGACGGAACAAATTTGTTTTATTCGATTCATTGATTTACCAGCCTCTGTTTGCGTACAGACTGTCCTGAGGAATTTCAGAAATCTCCAATCCCTTCATAGCCTCTCCCAGACCTTCACTTACTTCTGCCAAAATTTCGGGATTATTATAGTTTGCTGTAGCAGTGACAATTGCCTTTGCCCTTAATTCAGGGTTTGCAGATTTAAAAATACCGGAACCAACGAATACACCTTCGCTGCCAAGCTGCATCATCAAAGCAGCATCGGCAGGAGTTGCAATACCGCCTGCCGCAAAGTTTACAACAGGAAGTTTTCCGTTTTGCGCTACATATACTACCAAATCGTATGGTGCGTCATTTTCTTTTGCAAATGTCATCAGCTCTTCAGAAGGCATATTTTGCAAACGGCGAATCGCCGCCATCATGGTTCTCATATGTCTGACAGCCTCTACCACATTTCCTGTACCTGCTTCTCCCTTGGTACGAATCATGCAAGCGCCTTCTCCAATCCTTCTTAATGCTTCGCCAATGTTACGTGCTCCGCATACAAATGGAGTTTTAAATTCAAATTTATTTAAGTGGTACATGTCATCTGCAGGTGTAAGCACTTCACTTTCATCAATATAATCAATGTGCAGTGCTTCTAAAATCTGAGCTTCGGCAATATGTCCGATTCTGGCTTTGGCCATAACGGGAATGGATACTGCGCTTTGAATCTCTTTAATCATTTTCGGGTCGCTCATACGTGCCACTCCGCCTTGTTTTCTAATATCGGAAGGTACGCGTTCCAGTGCCATAACAGCAACTGCTCCCGCTTTTTGTGCAATTTCGGCCTCTTTTGCATTGGTAACATCCATAATAACGCCGCCTTTGAAAGACTCCGTTAGCTTTCTGTTTTGTTCCAATTGTTGATTCATGATTATCTTACTCCTCCACTTTTATATTTGTCTTGCAAATATCATTGTATTTGAGTATGATTATAAAAGAAAACTGATTCCTATTAAATAGTCAGTTTAAGTATTTTTAATAGTATCAGATTGGAGGTCTGCAATGAACGTTCATACAAAAGGAAAAGAACCTTTATACTACCAACTCTACCTTTCCATGGTAAAAGATATCCAACAAGGTATTTATAAGGAAAATGAGAAGCTGCCTTCCAAACGAGCGTTTTCAGACTATCTGGGAGTGAGTCAGAATACAATTGATGCCGCATATCAAATGTTGGTTACAGAAGGTTATATCCGCGCTCTTCCCCGCAGTGGATTTTATGTAAATCCGTTAGAGGCTTCTTTAACCGTTCGGCAGGAGCCTGTAACTTCCGTTTCCATTTCTGAAACCGGCGATATTCAAAACGAGTACCAGTTCCACCTTTCTACCAATTTTGTAGATGTGGAAACATTTCCGTATGCTACCTGGGCAAAGCTTTCGAAAGAAATTATGTATTCTCAACCGGATTTAATCTACCCCGGCAACCAGAAAGGTGATTTTTGTCTGCGTCAGGCCATTGCCGACTATTTACACAAGTATCGCTCGGTTCATTGCACAGCTGCACAAATTATTGTGGGCGCAGGTATAGAATATTTACTTATGATATTAAATGTATTGTTTGATTCTGACAGCCTGTTTGCAATGGAGAATCCCGGATATCCCAAGGTATATCAAACCATTACCAATTGCGGCAGAACAGTGGAAGCTATTGACGTAACAGAAACCGGAATTGATATTGCAGCCCTTGGACAAAGCAAAGCTGATATTGTATATGTGACGCCTTCCCATCAATTTCCAACCGGAGTAGTGATGCCGATAGGCAAACGTTTGGAATTGCTGCGCTGGGCCGATGAAAAACCAAATCGCTTCGTCATTGAAGATGACTATGACAGTGAACTGAAATTTACAGGAAAACCGATACCGTCATTGCAAGGAATTGACACAGCGGGAAAAGTGGCTTATATAGGTACATTTTCACGCAGCATTGCTCCCTCGGTCCGTATTGCATATTTGGTGTTGCCTCCAGCATTACTTCAAAGATATCAAACACTTTGCTCTCACTATTCCCCTACTGTATCCCGCTTTGAACAGCATACATTGTTTCAATTTATGAAAGGCGGTCATTTTGAACGAAATATCAATCGCAATCGAAACACCTATCGCAAAAGAAGAGACGCTTTTGTTTCCGCCTTAAAAGCCTCTCCTATTGCAAACCAAATCACAATTATGGGAGCCAATGCAGGTTTGCATTTTTTACTTCAGGTGCAAAACGGAATGTCTGAAGCAGAATTAATTGCAAGCGCAAAAGCAAACGGAATTTGCTTGCAAGGTATCTCTCCCTACTATTTAAAGAATCGTACTCCCATGGCGCATACCATTCTGTTAGGATTTGCACATCACACACCCGAAGAATTACAGCAAGCTGCCAATTTACTGGCCTCTATATGGAAAATTTAGTGGTTGCATCTGTTTTTTCTTTTCATAAGCTGCAATATACACCTTTTTCTGCCTGCAAATATGATATTTGTTTTTAGTTAGACGGCATCCATACAAATTGAAATTTCTCATACGTCAACATATGGTACCATGATTGCCTAGCCCGAATCAGGTATACGTTCCAATTTCGTCCCAAAGGATTATCGGAGCCAAATTTTCTTCTTTTCCAATCACAAGCTGTTTACTTTGACTTACATACATACGTTCCATCATACCTGTACTGGTAAGGCCAAAGTATCCTATGATTACAAACGAAGCAACAAAACCTATTGCACACACCATAACCACAATTGCCCTTTTTTTCATCAAGCGTGACCTCCTATCTACATTCAATATGGAATACTGTCAAAAAATTACATTCCATTATTTACCAATATCTTACAGGAAGTCATGCTATACCGCAATACCAATAAAGCATTTTTCTGTGTAATTTATAAAACTGTAATATAATGCATATATTCTCATAAAATAGCCGTTTTCTCAACAAAAAACGCGCGATAAAAAAACACAAAAATCTCTATTTTTCACAATCCGTTGCTGAAAAAAGCCGACCTGCTACAAAACAGGTCGGCTTTTTCTATTCTTCGATTTCATTTATGTGATTTTGTCAGAAGACAATATTGTTGCTCCATAAACTGTTTTTAAATATGCGATATCCCCTTCATACTCTTCTGGAGTAAATGCACAGACACAATCCTTGGGAACATAAATTTGATATCCCCAACAAAATGCATCTGCCGCTGTATGACGTACACAAATGTTGGTATATAACCCCGTAATAATCAAATTTTTAATTCCCAATGAATTCAGCAGTAATTGTAAATCTGTTTGAAAAAAACCACTATAACAATGTTTTAATATCACATAGTCGCCGTGTTGCGGCGCTAATTCCGAAACAATTTTTGCCCCTTCTGTTCCTGCAATGGCATGGTGTCCCCATAATTTCAGCTCAGGGTCGACGTCCGGAATGTGATGGTCATTGCAATAAAAAATGGGTACTCCTTCACGGCGTGCGTCTGATAACAAAGCACGTATCGGCGGTACAATGGCTTCTGACTGTTCGCAAGACAACTCGCCTTTTACAAAATCATTGAGCATATCTACAACAATGACTGCAGTTTTGCTATGAAAAAGAGACTGTTCCACCTTTTCAACCCTCCAATAGATAGTTTAATGTTATCATATCATATCCTATTTTAATTTCAAGGATATGATTTATACTTTCTCATTTTTTAATAAAACAAAAAAGGAATACAGTTACTACTGTATCCCCTTTTATTTATAAACCCCTATTAAGCTTTTCTTCTTTTAAAAGCTACTACCATAACACCTGCAGCTGCTGCAACAGTTACTGCCAAAATTACATAAGGAGTAGCATCGCCTGTAGTTGGATTTCCACCCATAGTGCCATCTTGTGTTGGAGTTGTTGTTCCGTCATCAGTTGGATTTTCAGGAATTTCCCGTGGTTGCAACCTGGCTTTACTGTAAATGTTACTTCAGTTGGGTCAGCAACCAAGTTCAGTAAATCATCCTCTGTAACATCTACAGCATAAGTGTTTTCACCAACAATTTCATAACCTTCCGGTGCTTCAACGGTTTCAATGCCTCCGCCTACATTAAAATAAGCTTTTTCATAAGCTAAATCAGGCAATAGTGTACCATCTTCTAAAGCAAATTGAATGTTAACGGTTGCTACACTTTTTGCCACTACAATTTCGAGGTCAGGCACAGTTACTTGCCATTGACCGTTAATGTACTCCAAACTGGTTGGATAGAACCAATCTTCGCCAGGATGAGCAGGTGGAATAGCTCTATATCCGTATGGCAATAGAATATTTTCTCTGTCATACACGCCGATGTCATCAAACCAAATACGTCCGCCAGCTCCAATTGGATTTCCTGCTAGGTCAACATAGGTTACACTAAAGGACATTTCGGTTGGATCAATGGTTGGTTTTACATTAAAGTTAACAGCGTCAACATCTGCTACCAATTGTCCATCTTTTTCTGTAACATTCACTTCTTGTGAATTTGCTGCAGCATTTACCAATTCAAAACCTTTGTTTTCATATTGAGCAGCATCAGCATGAATTGTATGGCTACCTTGTGCTAAATATTGAGTTTCTGTGTAGATAAAGTCTGCACCGTATAAACCGCTGTAAACATAGTTTACAGTTACTGCTACGGTAGTTGGATCCTTTTTAAAGTTTGCGGTAACATTATATTCCAAATGATCTTTTTCTTCCAAACCTTGTGGCATTACATAGTTCACTCTCAAGGTTGCGTCATTTGGATTATATGCTGTACTTCCGTCTGCGGCAGTAAACGCTTTTTGATTTGTTGTATCTGCATAATCAGCCCCTAAAACTTCACGGGTACCATCCTCTTTTACCCAAGTTATATTTACAGTCCAGCTATCAAATACGTAACCCTCTGGATTTTCAGCCTGATATGTGATGTAATCTCCTTGTTGTGTCATACTCTGATCTGCACCTGACTGTTGTGCAGCAGTCTGCTTAATATTACCCTCACAATCTGTACCGTCTGTATTAAGCACTTCCAGTGCCACAGATGCTTTCTCCCCTGGTACTGTTGGAATTACTTTAGCCATTGCCGGAACTGCACAAACCACAAAAGCAAATACGCACGTTACCAGTACGGCTAAAAATCTTTTTGTTTTCATCTCTAACAATTTCCCCCTTCAAAAATTAAAGTTTTTGTAGCATTGTTTTTTTTATTCTTTTTACACTAAAACAATTGTAAAAAGCCCTTTTTCATGTCTATTTTCTTCTGGTAAAAAAGGTTTACATTGCTTCCAATAGGGTACATAAGCAAAATGAACGTATAGTAAAAATCAAAATACAATGCTGCAATTTATCAAAACAGAACGCTCTGCTTGATACACCATAAATACTATGACGAATACCTAAACTATGTTATGTTTAGCCTTTCGCAGGTTCACGTGAAAGATTCTCCCACATATCTGAACTATATGGTTGTTCCATAGGGATGGTAATATTTAGATTGGTTAACTCCAATGCTTTATCCCCTTCCATACAATAATAAATATCTAAATTGGAAGGATCTCCTAAGCTAGAATCTATTGTATTATTTTGCAGTGTTTTTTGAATGCTATCTAAAATAGTTCTGTCCAATTGTTCTGCATCATACATATGAAATTCTTCTTTTTGCTGTTGAGGTGGCCCTGTAAACAATGCACATTCTTTTGAGAATGATACGGTCATTCCACCTTTACCTGAGGTTGTAACATCAGCCAACGTTAAATTCCAACCGGTTGTATCTGCAATTGCCTGAATTAATTGATCAGGCGTTGGTTTCTCTGAAAATGTATAAGGATATTCCTTAAACTGGCCGTTTTCACCTATATACAAGGTTGCTGTTACATTCTTGCTGTCGGATGCTGTGCCAGATTCCCCTTGACCGGATGTAACAGGTAGGTCCGCATTTTGAGTCTGGCTGCCGGTTTCACTTTGTACATTAGAGGTATTTGAGCTTGTACCGGACTCGGAAGAACCTGACTGCTGAGAGCAACCTACCCCCATTGCCAATACCAAGGCACATACCGCTGCACATAAAAATATTTTCTTTTTCAAAAAAATTCTCCTCTCCCTAATAATACAGTTAAAGTATAAGTAAATTTAAACTTGATAGCAAAAAATAAATATCTTATTCAAATTACTTTATATGTAATTATACACTAAAAAACATGTGAATTCCAGACATTTTATGTAAATTATAATAAAATTAAATTTTCTTTTATTATGCAAATAAATCCCCCCACACTGTTTTAATATGAGTATATATATTCTGTAAGTTATTGCATCGCCTGCATCACATTATGGTACACTTCTGTATATCGTTTTTCAGGTATTGGCAAGGTTTCTCCTGTTACCAATGTAACATAATATCTTTCCACTTTAGAAACGTGGTGGCAGTTAATAAGATAACTTCTATGAATACGACAGAAAAAATCAGGAAGCACAGAGGCCAAATAACCGATAGATTTATGTATCACAATATTCTGGTGTACTGTATGTAAAATACTATATTTATCTGCCGCTTCTATATAAATGATAGAGTCTGACCGAATACCATAAGTAGATTTTGGAGTTTGAATAATTACTTTATTTTTCTGTCATTAGTTTCTTTTAAAAAGTTTTTACATAATGATAAGTCTGTGTGCTGATTTCTGAAAGGGAATAATTCATCCTCTTTCAAATCATTCCACTCATTAGATACATGCATATGATAAAGTCGGTAGGCGTCATGTTCCAGCCTATAACAAAGGTAATACGCTGTTTGAAGCACAGATTAAATCTGCATTTTCATCTGAAAACAGTAAATATTCTCCTAATACAACTATATGGCTGTCACTACCAGTTTCCAGTATATAAAAATGAGGATTTACCATTTGAAAGGCAGGCATAATAAAACCATTTTTAAACTGAGTTTTTATTTCTTCCGCGCCAAATACCAGAAGATTTCCTGGTCCCAGCCAAACGCAATCTTCTGCTAAAACCGAAAACAAAGGCTCTGTATTTAATTTATAATATTCTCTTATTAAATACTGTGTTAAATTTGCAATGTTATCCGCATTCAATTCCATCATATGCTCCAACATTCTCCTTTGGAGGTATTATATCAAATAACAAATTTAAAAATCTACCTATTTTCGTTAATGACGGTCCAATAGCGTGAATAACGATTTTTTGGCATCAAATAAAGTATGTAGTGAAAAAAGAAAAAGCGTTCATCTAAAGATGAACGCTTTTGGCGTGCCTGAAGGGATTCGAACCCCTGACCTTTTGGTTCGTAGCCAAACACTCTATCCAGCTGAGCTACAGGCACAAACATACTTATTACATAAGCTGCCTAACTATAATATCATAATCAATATAAAAAGACAAGCTTTTTTTTAAGCAAGTCATATTTTTTCTATTTTTATAAACATTTTGAAAAATATTTAAGAAATTTTATGCAAAATGTTTCATTTCATTTTATATAAGAGAGATACAATAAATAATCAAACTAGCCACGCCGCACAAACACATAACAAGAATAGAGTTCCATTTCCGTATACGCAGCATGAAAAAAGCTGCACCAAATAATATTACACTAATCCATTCAATATTTTGTATACGAACCGACCGATTTCCGAATAATGCTGTTTGCAACATAGACAGGCCGGCAGCTGTAATAAGAGCAATTACAACAGGCCTTAAGGTGCTTAATACATCACTGATGGCAGCTGTGCCGGAAAACTTACGATAAACCATAGCCAAAACAGAAACGATAATACAAGCCGGTAAGATACACCCTAATGTAGCTACAATTGCACCGGGAATACCCGCAATACGGATACCCACAAAAGTCGCAGAATTAATAGATACAGGGCCGGGCGTCATTTCTGCGATGGTGACAAGGTTGGTAAACTCTCCCATAGAAAGCCAGTGATTGGAATCCACCACTTGACTTTGAATAATAGGAATCGCTGCATAACCACCGCCGATGCTGAATACTCCAACTTGCAAAAAACTGAGAAACAGTTTTAAATATATCATGATTTCATCTCCCTATAGCGAAGGATGAATGTCTTGATGATTCCCAAAACAACAGCTGCCAAAATGATATATATCACATTTAATTGGAATATAAAATCACAAACAAAGGCTGCAATAAAAATAATACCAGACAAGATACTTTTTTCTTTTGCTGCATTAATGCCTAAATCACATGCAGCATCCAATATAACAGCGGCCACTGCTGCCTGCATCCCTTTTAGAACAACAGCTACCCATATATTGTTCACAAATACTGCATAGAAAAATGAAATAACCGAAAGAATGATCATTGGAGGCAGAATTGTCCCTAAAACTGCAACCAACATACCGGCAAATCCACAAATTTTCCATCCCACCAATATTGCAGCATTTACTGCAATCGCTCCCGGAGAAGATTGGGCAAGTGCCGTAAAATCCAACATTTCCTTTTCATTAATCCATTTTAGCTGATCTACAAACTTTCTTTTCATAAATGTTACAATCACAAAGCCTCCACCAAACGTAAAGGCACTAATGTATAATGTTGTCGAAAACAAGGTAATCAATTTTTTTATGTTATGTTTTGGAATTTGTTCTTTTTTCTGTTCAGCTAACGGAGTATTTTGTTTTGATATCTTATCTGTAGTTTTCTTATTCTTCTTGCACAATGAATAGCGCTCCCTTTTCGACCAAAATAAATATGGCATTGACATGTTCCGATTATGGCTGCATACAACAGCACCTTTTATATGTTTACTTAAAATCATGATAACGTCTACTGTATAATTGATTGTCAAGAAAATACTAATTATTATATATACTTTCTTAATTTTTTCTTCAAACTCCGCAAAGTGAATTTTCCATAATATTTATGTGAAATATTGTCTTACCGAACGATTTTTCTCTTATACATTCTCTTCAAATTTTTCGGTGATACTTAACTTCTAATGTAAAATTGCGAGGATAAAGCATTATGGCACCCCTGTGCTGCAAACCGATATTCTCCTTTATAAATCCCTATGTTAAAAAAAACTTTCCTACTTTTTTTATGTACGACATCTCAATATCCCTGTATAAATAGTCGCTTTCTGTTGTTATTAATACCTTGCACAATCATAATAAAAATATTATTATTTTATAAAGTTATTAGATATTTAACTATGATATATAGAAAGAGGAGATACTGTGACTATACGACATTTTCGCATATTTATAGCAGTTGCAAAGCACAAGTATCACAAAGCAGCTCAGTTGCTGTATGTTACTCAGCCTACCGTTAGCGTTGATCCGTGAAATGGAACAGCATTACGGAACACGTTTTTCGACAGGATTAATCAAAGATTACATTACAGAAGAAGGGAAAGGCATTACTGAGCCTTATGCCACCCATTTAATTAGCATTTATGATGATATTGAAACATCATTTCAAAATCCTGACGCGCTCGGAATCCTCCGAATAGGGGCAAGTGTAAATGTAGGAAGTTATTATTTACCAGAATATATTGAACTGTTTGAGCAGCAGCTTCCAAATATACGCACTCAAGTTCGCATTTCTACCACAGAAGTAATTGAAACATTATTATTGGAGAATCAGCTGGATTTAGGAATTGTGGGCGGAATCATCCATTCTCCGTTTATCAAGCTTTCTCCCATATTTTCTGAGGCCCATGTAGCAGTATGTTGTCCAACACATAGTATGGCGGGCAAAACAGTCTCTTTGAGTGAATTCATTTCACAACCATTGTTATGTCGAGAGAGAAACAGCGGCGCCTTTTGTGCATTCCAATCTGCTGTTTCCCAGCTGGGATATCCCATAGAACCTGCTTGGGAAAGTTCATCTCAAGAAGCGTTATTGGAAGCTACTTATCTTGGCCTTGGCGTTACAATACTACCAGAAAAACTTGCAAAAAAAGAAGTTTCCAAAAATCAACTGGCCCAAATTCATATCTCAGATTTTTCTTTTCAAAACACAGTATGTCTTGCCTATCATAAAAACAAGTTTATCTCATCTGCAATGCAAAATTTTATAAATCTAGTTTTTTCAATAAAATAATAAAAGCCCCAATGGGGCTTTTATTATTTTAATTTAAGCTTACGTTTGACTCTCAGAACAATACCATTAGGGAGAAACCCATCAAAAAATATTCCTAAATGATTAATTTTTATCCCGACATAACCCTACCGCGGGAAAATAAAAAAGCGGAATTTCCTCCTGAAAATTCAGACGGAAGTCCTATATCTGTTCGTAAAAGCCTTATTTTCGCCATTTGATGGAAAAATATCTATGGAAAATTACTTTGGATTTTGCACTCCGAAAAACTCACAAACCTACATGAATACGGACAAACATGGGTTGATCATCTATTATGACCGACCTGGCTGAAAGGGATGGACGCTTTAGATGCCATCCATCATTTCATACACTTTTATACAGTTGGAATAAATCTTTGGAGATACCGGAACAAATTCTGGTCACAAGTATACACATATGTACCAAGAATTCCTCTCGTCATAAGTACAGCATATGTTTTTAACAAAAAAGCAGTCAGCTCCTCGTCTGTAACGCCCTGCTTTACTTTATTATCAAAATAATTCTGCCTGTTCACTTTGATTTTCTGATCTTTAATATCATAAATAAGATCCGGCCCAATAATTACTGCGGCATAATTTATATCCAGTCCGGCCAGAGAATAAATACTTCCCATCTCAAGTTTGGCCTCTGGATTTTGCAGCCAACCATCTGTTTGCCGGTTCCACCATATTTCACGGCCTTCTAACTGGATATCCGGTTTTTTCGAATCTTCTTTTGAAACCCATGGCCATCCGTAACCGCTGCAGAAACGGCACAATTTAACGGCAGCCTCTTTTTCTTCCAATGCATTCCACATATCTTGAAAACTTGAGAACAATTTAAAATCATAATTTACAAACTTTTTTGAAATATTATTTCTCTGGAATAAGATGTCGTAAATATAAGGCACATATTGGCTGCCAGCATGGATACGCATCTGTTCTTTCAACTCAACAGGCCGTATACCGCGTTTACGGTCCTTCAAACGGCCATCGAATTTTGTTTGGGATATATCAGAAGGGCAAACAATTTGCTTCGGATCATAGAATAAAATCAGCCGGCCGGCATTTAACAGTAACCAATCCAACTCATCGTGGGAATTATCCAAGTGCAGTCGTTCATTACCTTTTTTAAAATGAACTATATAGCGACCGATATTTTTGGCTTGCCGTAATCGTTGTGCCTCATCGCAAATGATAATATCATAGTGGTGTTTAGTAACATCAATAGGTGCGATAACATCTGTTTTTCTTAATCCCGGTGTATGCGCAAAAACTTGTTGTATTACATTTCTCATAGCGGGATTAGAATAAACTAGCCCTATTTTTAAACTTTTATATTTAGGGTGCGTCTTTAAATAGTAAAATAAAGTAGTTGCAACAACAGTTTTTCCTGTTCCAGCATCTCCCTCTATTAATATTGGCCTTGCTAAAAAACCCTGACCGATATGAGGGAACGTTTCTCCGGAATCAATGGTATGAATGATGCTGGTTAAAGCTTCGTGCTGTGCTTGTGTTACATTCATAGTATCCGGACAGTATTTGTACATACCCGTATTGAGAATGGATTGAAAATGCTTTTCATCCACAAGCCCAAGACTTTCCAATTTTAGCCAAAGTTGATCAAAAGAAACCTCGAACTGATTCTTTCGTTTATAATGCGTCCATTCGCCGTTTTTTTGATTTACAACTTCAAACTTTCCATCTGCGCGCATAAGGCGGATAAGTAGATCTTCGTAATGCTTTGCAGGAGTTTCCTCAAAATCCTCACTAGTAATGACATAAACGTGCTGAAAATGGAACTGATTACAGAAATCAGAAGGCAGGCAGTGTTCCTTGCTTCTACGAATCACTTCTTTTGTTTCTCCAATATAGACCTGATAGCCATTTTCTAAAATATATAAACAATGATAGTCCCAAGGTAAACACCAACTATCAAAATCTTTATAGGCAAAAGATTGAATTTCAAACTGAAACACTTAATTTTCCTCCAAAACATTAATTGGTGTGAAGGTAGGGGAGAATATATAAAAAAACCGACATGTTAAACATGTCGGTTTTCGCTGGTGGGAGAAGATGGATTCGAACCATCGAAGCATGACGCAACAGATTTACAGTCTGCCCCCTTTGGCCACTCGGGAATTCTCCCATATTGGAGCTGGTGGACGGACTTGAACCCCCGACCTGCTGATTACAAATCAGCTGCTCTACCAACTGAGCTACACCAGCGTATTGCTACGATTGTGATTATATCACTAACCGCAGAATGTGTCAACGCCTAGACACATAAGATTACCTTACGGTAATGGTCGAGGTGACAGGGTTCGAACCTGCGGCATCTTGGTCCCAAACCAAGCACTCTACCAAACTGAGCTACACCTCGATTTATGCTTCAAAAACTATCTGCTTTTGAACTCGCCTGTTGATTATATCGCATATTAAACATTTCGTCAACCCCTTTTTTTATTTTTTTATAAAAATATTGTAATTCACAATTTTTCTTACGGATTTCGGCTTGCATGTATTCATTTGTAATGGTACACTATAAGAATATAGTACCTTGGAGGCGAAAATTTGGAAAAGTTGTGGAAAAAGCTGATTAATAAAGAAACCATTCTGTACCTTGTTTTTGGTATTTTAACAACTGCTATCAATATTGCAGTATGCGGCTTATTGTCAGATATTTTAAAATGGGATATTTATTTGTCCAATACAATTGCGTGGATACTATCTGTTATATTTGCTTTTGTCACAAATAAAATTTTTGTATTTAACAGCAAATCTACAGATAAAAAAGTATTATTGAAAGAAACCGTTTTCTTTTTAATCGCTCGTTTGATTTCCCTAGGATTTGATATGCTGGTCGTATGGCTAATGGCAGATCTATGGGGCATTAATGTATGGATTGTTAAAATTATTTCCAACATAATTGTAATTATTATGAATTATATATTCAGTAAATTATTTATATTTAATAATAAACAGCATACAAAACAAAAGTAAGCGTGGAGGATAATAAATATGTTGAACAGCGAAAAAACCATGGAAAAAATTGTAGCTCTTTGTAAAAACAGAGGCTATGTATATCAAGGCTCCGAAATTTACGGCGGACTATCCAACACTTGGGATTACGGACCTTTGGGTGTTGAATTCAAAAACAATGTGAAAAAAGCATGGTTAAAAAAATTCGTCCAAGAAAGTCCTTATAATGTAGGGCTTGATTCCGCTATTTTAATGAATCCGCAGGTTTGGGTTGCTTCCGGACACGTTGGCGGATTTTCTGACCCTCTTATGGACTGCCGTGAATGCAAAACACGTCACCGTGCAGATAAATTAATTGAAGAGGTCGGCGGTGATGCAAATGCTATGACTTTCGAGCAAATGGCCGACTATATCCGCGAGCATAAAGTGGCATGTCCTGCTTGCGGCTCCACAAATTTTACAGATATTCGTAAATTTAACCTCATGTTCAAAACATTCCAAGGCGTAACAGAAGATGCAAAAAACGAAATTTTTCTGCGCCCAGAAACAGCACAAGGCATTTTTGTAAACTTTGCCAATATTCAGCGTACTACACGTCGTAAACTACCGTTCGGTGTAGCACAAATCGGAAAATCTTTCCGTAACGAAATTACTCCCGGCAACTTTGTTTTCCGTACTCGTGAATTTGAACAAATGGAGCTGGAATTCTTCTGCAAACCGGGTACAGACCTTGACTGGTTCTATTATTGGAAAGATTACTGCAAACAATTCATTTTGAACTTGGGTATTGCAGAAGAAAACATTCGTTTGCGTGACCATAGCGCTGAAGAACTCTCATTTTACTCCACCGCTACTACTGATATTGAATTTTTGTTCCCATTCGGCTGGGGAGAACTATGGGGCATTGCAGACAGAACAAACTACGACCTCACACAGCATCAGACACATTCGGGCAAAAGCCTGGAGTATTTTGACCCTGAAACAAACGAGCGCTACATTCCTTATGTCATTGAGCCATCTTTGGGAGCCGACCGTATTGCACTTGCATTTTTATGTGACGCTTATGACGAAGAAGTCATTGATGAAAAGGACACTCGTATCGTGATGAGACTGCATCCGTTTCTTGCTCCATATAAAGCAGCTATTTTACCTCTTTCCAAAAAATTAGGTGAAAAAGCGGAAGAAGTACGCGCAATGTTATCAAAACATTTTATGGTGGAATATGACGATGCAGGCTCTATTGGTAAACGTTACCGCAGACAGGACGAAATTGGTACTCCATTCTGTATTACTTACGATTTTGACAGCTTGGAAGACCAATGCGTTACTGTCCGCGACCGCGATACCATGCAGCAGGAACGCATTGCAATTGATAATTTGGTTGATTATATCAATAAAAAATTAGAATTTTAACTATTAAGAGGCTTTATATGAAAGCCTCTTTTCTTTTTCTATTTAGCAAAGACAGGAAAAGTTATTTACGCCGGATACAGCATGTGATAAAATAAAGACAATAAACAAAGAGGTGACTTTTATGCCAAGATTTTTCATCAATGAATCTCCGAGCCGTCAAGCGATTATTACAGGAGAAGACAGCAAGCATATTACAAAATCTTTACGTATGAAGGTCGGAGAATCTTTAGTCCTTTGCAACGGTCAAGGTATGGATTATCACTGCACCATCTCCTCTATGGACGAGCATCAAGTTGTGGTATCCGTGAACAGTTCTGTCCCCACTATCAGCGAACCTTCTGTATCTGTAACATTATATCAGGGGCTTCCCAAATCTGATAAAATGGACAGTGTTGTTCAAAAGGCAGTAGAAATGGGGGTTACCCGCATTGTACCTATGCTAACACAACGGTGTGTATCACGTCCTGACCAAAAATCTGCTCAAAAAAAGGTAGAACGGTGGCAGAAGATTTCCTTTGAAGCAGCGAAGCAATGCGGCAGGGGAATATTGCCTCCTGTAAGCCCCTTAACGGACTTTTCAGCCGCACTAAGACAATCTGCTTCAGAAAGCACAGTTCTCTTCTTCTACGAAGGCGGAGGACAGTCTTTGCAGCAATGCATTGACTCTTCCTGTAAAGCATACTCTATCTTTATTGGTCCTGAAGGTGGATTTTCAGAGGAAGAAGTACAATTTGCCCTTGACTTAGGAGCAAAAAAAGCCACTTTAGGGCCACGTATTCTAAGAACAGAAACAGCACCCGTTGCTGCTTTGGCGGCAATTATGTTGACAACAGGCAATATGACATAAAGCATCAGGAGGTGTTTTTATGATGTATCCCACCGCACTGGTAACCGGCGGTTCCCGCGGTATTGGAAAAGCAATTGTACAGCAGTTATTTGAGCAAGGTTACAATGTTGCCATTAATTATTTCCGCAGTGAAACTTGTGCAGTAGAACTTGCCGCAGAGTTAAACAAACATTCTCTGGGAAATAAAGCAATTGCCATTTGCGCAGATGTATCCAATGCTTCTCAAGTAAAAATTATGTTTGAAGAAACAAAAAAACATTTGGGCACTGTTTCATTGCTGGTAAACAATACAGGAATTTCACAACAGAAGTTATTTTCAGACATTACAGAAGCAGAATGGGACACGATGTTTTCAGTAAATGTAAAGAGCATGTTCTTATGCTGCCGGCAGGCATTGACGGATATGATTCACAACAAAAACGGAAAAATCATCAATATTTCTTCTATGTGGGGACAAGTAGGAGCATCCTGCGAAGTCCACTACTCCGCCTCTAAAGCGGCCGTCATTGGTTTGACAAAAGCACTTGCAAAAGAAGTGGGCCCCTCTCACATCCAAGTAAACTGCGTAGCACCCGGCGTGATAAAAACTGCTATGAACAGCCATTTGGATAAACAAACTCTGGAGATGCTAAAAGAAGAAACCCCTTTGGGAGTCATTGGAACGACGGAAGATGTTGCCCAAATGGTAGGCTTTTTAGCTTCGGACCATTCTGATTTTATCACAGGTCAAGTATTTGGCATTAACGGCGGTATGGTCATTTAACAAAAATTTAAGCCCAAAAATATAGTGTCTCCATGAATAAGATACTTATATTTTTTATAAATGAAACTGGAGGACTTCTCATGATTACCATCAACGTACTGTTAAAAGTGAAAGCAGAAAAAGAACAAGATTATCTGGCATTTTTAGACGATATGGTACAAAAATCTCGTCAGGATGACGGTTGTTTATTTTATGACCATTTTAGAAATGTAAAGCATCACAACGAATATATCATTGTAGAAAATTGGGCTGATGATGAAAGTGTGGAAAAACATAACCAAACAACTCATTTAAAAACGTTTTTAGAGAAAATTCCTGCTTATTTGGAAGAGGAAATTGTACTAAAAATCAGCCGCAGCTAAGCAAAGTTTTTCAGCATAGAAAAATCCCCTCCATGTTTATACCATGGAGGGGATTTGTTTTAGTTCGATAAACGCTGTTTTAGAGCATTCAATTGATTTTTCAGTTCAGCAGGAAGTTTATCCCCGAATTTCTGATAGAATTCTTCAATACCTGCTGCTTCACCTAACCATTCTTCATTGTTAACAGTCAGGATTTTTTCTAAGGTTTCTTTTTCGATATCCAAACCTTCTGTATTAATATCCTCAACATATGGTAAATAGCCAATTGGAGTTTCTTTTGCATCTACATTATCTTCGCAACGTTCCAAAATCCAATCCAGCACACGTAGGTTATCGCCAAAGCCCGGCCACATAAATTTGCCGTTTTCATCTTGACGGAACCAGTTCACGTTAAAGATTTTTGGAGCTTTCTCACCAAGAATCTCACCCATTTCAATCCAGTGAGCAAAGTAATCGCCCATATGATAACCACAGAATGGCAGCATTGCCATCGGGTCACGGCGAACCACACCAACCTGACCGGTAGCTGCTGCAGTTGTTTCGGAAGCCATAATAGAGCCTACAAACACACCATGATTCCAATCACGGGACTGATAAACCAACGGAGTTGTTTTTTGGCGACGGCCACCAAAAATAATCGCGGAGATAGGCACACCTGCCGGTGAGCTAAATTCCTTACTGATGCAAGGACAATTTTCTGCTGGCGCCGTAAAGCGGCTGTTTGGATGTGCACCTTTCTCTTCTGCAGTGGTACCATCCCAAGGTTTTCCTTTCCAGTCCACACCATTTTTCGGTGGATTTTTGTCCAGACCTTCCCACCATACAGTATCATTATCCAAGTTCAGCGCAACATTGGTATAAATAGTTCCTTTTTGAACGGTTGCCAACGCATTTGGATTGGATTTTTGGTTGGTACCCGGCGCAACGCCAAAGAAACCGTTTTCAGGATTGATTGCCCATAATCTGCCGTCAGGACCTTTCCTCATCCAAGAAATGTCATCGCCTACAGTCCAAACTTTGTATCCTTTTTTACGGTAACCTTCCGGTGGAATTAACATGGCAAGATTTGTTTTTCCGCAAGCAGATGGGAATGCAGCTGTAATATACTTTACTTCACCTTTTGGATTTTCCACACCTAAAATCAGCATATGTTCTGCCATCCACTGCTCATTCTTTCCTTGGAAAGAAGCAATACGTAGCGCAAAGCATTTTTTGCCAAGCAGAACGTTGCCGCCGTAACCGGAGTTTACAGAGATAATCGTATTATCCTCCGGAAAATGACATATGTAACGTTTTTCCTCATCAATATCACAGCTTGCATGCAAACCACGTACCCAGTCATTATTGGTATCCCCAAAATGAGCAAGCACCTCTTTGCCTACACGGGTCATGATTGCCATGTTCAACACAACGTAAATAGAGTCTGTCACCTCAAGTCCAACCTTTGCATATGGAGAAGTAATCGGACCCATGGAATAAGGGATTACATACATCGTTTTTCCTTTGTAGCTGCCTCTTGCAATATCGTACAGCATTTTATAAGTCTCAACAGGTTCTTTCCAATGATTGGTAGGACCTGCATCCTCTTCTTTTTTGGAACAGATAAATGTTCTTGCCTCTACGCGTGCAACGTCATTGAGGGCAGTACGGTGCAAATAGCAACCCGGAAGTTTTTCTTGATTCAATTTGATTAAGTCACCATCATTGCAAGCTTTCGCGCGAAGAGCTTCCAGCTGTTCCTGTGAACCGTCAATCCAAACAACTTGATCCGGTTGTACCAGCTCTCTCATCTCGCCAACCCAATTTAACATGGTTTCATTTTTTGTCATCTCAGTCTCCTCCTGGCTGTGTGGAACCAGCCAAAATTTTCTATTCAATAATTTAAGTATAATACATCTGCTTTCATTAATCAATGAGTATTTTATGAATTTTGTTTTATAATCTCATAATTTTTAGTTAAATTTGCTAAAAATTGTTATCTATCGGCATCGCCGCGCAAGCATTTAAATCCATTCCTGCAATTTTTCCTGCTAAAAATTCATAATAGGCTTGAGCACCTACCATAGCTGCGTTATCTCCGCATAAATTCAAAGCCGGCATATGAATTTCCCAGCCTTTTTCCTTGCATTCTTGCTGTAATCTTCTTCTTAACAAAGAATTTGCAGAAACACCGCCCGCAATGACCAATTTTTTATAATTTGTATCGTTCATAGCCAAAATCACATTTTTCAACAGACAATCCACCACTGCTTTTCGGAAAGAGGCAGATAAATCCGCAACGGGAAGTTGTTCTCCTTTTTGAGAAGCGTTGTGTATCAAATTAATAACTGCCGTTTTTAATCCAGAAAAACTAAAATCGAAAGGGGAACCTTGTACGGTAGGATGCGGCAATGTAAACGCATTTTCGTCACCTTGCTCTGCAATTTTATCCAGATGCACGCCGCCCGGATAAGACATTCCCATAGCTCTTGCAGCTTTATCGAACGCTTCGCCGGCCGCATCATCTCTGGTTTGCCCAATAACATGCAAATCTGTGTAATCTTTGACATCTATGATATGTGTATGTCCGCCGGAAACAACCAAGCACAAAAACGGAGGCTTTAATTCAGGAGAGGTGATATAGTTGGACGCAATATGGGAACGCAGATGATGTACAGGGATTAACGGTAATCCTGTGGAAAGCGCCAATCCTTTTGCAAAATTTACGCCTACCAACAGTGCTCCAATTAATCCGGGAGCGTAGGTAACGGCAATGGCGTCCAATTCTTTTAATGTGACATGAGCTTGTGCCAATGCTTGTTTTGTAACGCCAACAATTGCCTCACTATGTCGCCGGGAGGCAATTTCCGGAACAACTCCGCCATACAGCTTATGCTCTTCAATTTGAGAAGCAACCACAGAAGAAAGTACTGTTCTTCCGTTTTCTACAACGGCAGCTGCGGTTTCATCGCAGGAACTTTCAATTGCTAATAGTTTCATATCATCTCTCCCTTACTGACTCTCGAACTCTTTTGTCATAATCAAACCATCTTCCACAGGCGCTGTATAAAAATTTTTCCTGCAGCCTACTTCATGAAAACCAAGTTTTCGATAAATAGAAATAGCTTGTTGATTGGAAACGCGTACTTCCAGGGAAATAAAAACTCCATTCCTCTGTATCGCCTGCTCCATCAGCATTTGTACCAACCGGGTACCAATCCCCATACCTCTAAACTGTGGAAAAACTGCAATATTATTAATATAACATTCACCCATCACACACTGCATTCCTGCATAACCCAATACTTGTCCGTTTTGCTCTGCAACGCAAAAAACAGCGAGCTTATTGTGAAGTTCGCTGCGCAAGCCGCTTTCAGTCCATGGCTGGGAAAAGCAAAGCCGCTCCAGCTGAGCCAGAGCGGGAATATGCTTCTCCTGCATAGGTACCATTTGAATGTCGGCATTCATACTTATTTTTTCCACGCCTGTTTTGCTTGGGTAAACAATACATTATCCAAATCTGCAAAAGAGGCAATAATTTGGTCTCTTACTTTGCGGAATTCTTCCGCATCTTTTTTATATGGGTCAGGAATTCCTTCCGGTCCTCCCAAGACGTAAACTTGGTCAGGGTCAACACCTGCTTCTACCAGAATTTGTCTGTGTACCGGTTCCATTACAACAAAAAAGTTTCCTCTGATTAAATCTTTTCCTCTTAATCTGTGAGCAATGTGGTTTGAAATGTCAACGTTTAACTCTTTGCAAACTTCTACGGCGTTGTCACTTACTTTATCACCTTCGTAAGCTCCCAATCCGCCGCTTTCCACTTGTACGTAATTTGTTCCGTTATCATTCAAATGTTTATAGTAAAGAGCTGCTGCCATAGGACTGCGGCAAGTATTGCCGGTACAAATAAAATAAACTAACATATTGAATCTCTCCTTCAATTTCTGCTGTTTTCATCATTTTTCTTTATTATACACGAAACCATTCTTTTTTTAAAGTATCTTATATGATTTCTCTATCGCCCCAAACTTTTTCCGGTACAAATATCCAAAAAACATTTTATTTCATCCTGAATCTGCTTTTGTTCCTTTTTAAAATAATAAGAATGCCAGGAACGCTGCAAGTATACTAACCTGTGGTAAGGACAGTTGATAAGCCCTTTTTCGATGGTTTCCGCACTACGCCACAACACTGCTTCATCATTACGAGACTGGGTAATCAATACCGGAACAGTTACCTTGGGCAAATTTTTCACCGCAAGTCTGGATAACCGCGTTAAATCGACTACTCTGGGCAGCCAGCCTACGGTATACAGGATATTATCCACTGTTACGCTGTTATTTTCTCTGTAATAGCGGTCAATGCGATTATAAATTGGATTTCGGCTGAAAAAATTCTTTGTGGAATACAAAGAGCTGCGGCTTTTTAGTCCTATTTTAATGGCAGTATTGAGCAAAATCAGACCTTTTACGTTGGCTTTGGAGCAGATGCTTTCATTAATTGCAAGCAAACCTCCCATAGAATGCCCCATCAAATAAACATTTGGGTACAACTCTGCATAGCGATGCACTTCTTTATGGACCTGCTCTGTCCATTGTTGCTGCGAACTATGTGCAAAATCCTTCGCTGTACCGCCATGACCCGGAAGTAACAAAGCGGCACACGCATATCCCATATGGTATACAAAATCAGCAAGACTAATAAATTGATGGGGACTGCCTAAAAAACCATGAATGAAGATAACAATGGTATCTGTATCTTTTCTTAACATTTCAAAAGCCTTATGAGGATTAAACGGTTGGTATTCCAAAGGTTTTAACGGATTTTTTTGTTTGCGCAATGCAATTTCTCCTTTTTCTATATTCTCTGATACACCAAGAAATCAAAATGAATTTCCGTTTTCAGCGTCTCCGTACGCTTCAAACGTTCGCTGCCTTGTATGGTGGTTTTCCAATAATAAGGCGTCATTGCAAATAAGTCGGCAATGATATCATGTTGGGTAATGTAAATTTCATCTTTGACAGTGACACGTTTCTGAAACGCAAATCCATCGTAAAATGTATCTTTTTCTTCATTTTCATAAGGGTGTTCATACAAAATCTCTTTTAATCCAAACAAATGGCGTGCTCCCGGAACCGCAAGTATCATAACACCGCCGTGCTTTACAATTCTTTGAAATTCCTCAGGCACAATGGGGGCAAAAATATTCAGCAAACAATCTGCCGAATTGCTTTCAATAGGACTGTCAAAATACTGCCCACTGCAAATTGAATATCACGGTACTTTTTCGCCGCCGCTTTCACGGCAAATTTAGAAATATCAAATCCTGCAAACTCTTCCTGAATTCCCAATGCGTCCAAATGCGCTTTCACACGCCCTGTATAGTAGCCTTCTCCGCAGCCTGCATCCAAAACGACAGGCTGCGTTTTATTTCTAATTGCTTCCTCCACCAAATCATTGAGCCGATTACTGAACGGAAGGTAAAGACCTGTTTCCAAAAATTCTCTGCGGCACGCAACCATTTGACGGTTATCTCCCGGAATTTTGGAATGCATTTTATTCGGCGGCAGCAAATGAACATAGCCTTGCGCAGATACGTCATAACTATGTCCGTTTTCACAGCAGTATGTATGAACTGTATTTTCTAATTTTTTCTTACAAATAGGGCAAATAAAAACCATATCCGTTCCCCTTATCCATTTGTTATGTAATAGGAATACACCGAGAGATGATTTACTCTCGGTGTATCATGCAATGTATCCAGCTGTTTGTATGCAAAAGCAATATTTAAGCTTTTGCATCATACCAAGTTTTTCCGATGGTTGCTTCCGCTACCATTGGAACAGATAGGTGAATTGCCTGTTCCATTTCTTCTGTCAACAGCTGCTGAACCAGAGGAGCTTCTTCTTCCGGAGCCTCTACAATCAATTCATCGTGCACTTGTAAGATTAAACGGGCGCGCAAACCTTCTTTTTCCAATCGATGCACTACGCGAATCATTGCAATTTTGATGATATCCGCAGCAGTACCCTGAATTGGCATATTCATGGCAACACGCTCTCCAAAAGAACGCAAATTGAAGTTGGACGAACTCAATTCGGGAAGATAACGTCTACGTCCGAATAACGTTTCCACATAGCCGGTTTCTTTTGCATGTTCCACCACATTTGTCATGTAATTGCGCACACCGCTGAAATGGTCCAAATACGTTTTGATATATTCCTCTGCTTCTTTACGGGTAACGCCTATATTTTTTGCAAGCGAAAATGCACCGATTCCGTAAATGATACCAAAGTTAACCGCTTTTGCACGGCTTCTCATTAACGGTGTTACCATTTCACGAGGCATATGGAACACTTGTGCGGCAGTATTGCGGTGAATATCATCATTTTCTTTAAATGCTTCTATCATGCCGGAGTCGTTTGCTACATGTGCCAATACACGCAGTTCAATCTGAGAATAGTCTGCATCTACTAAAACGCAGCCTTCTTTTGCAACAAAAAACTTGCGCAGCTCTCTGCCAACATCAGTACGAACAGGGATATTCTGCAAATTGGGTTCCGTTGAACTGATACGGCCTGTCCGTGTTTCTGTCTGATTAAAACTGGAATGGATGCGTCCATCTTCCTCCACCACTTTTAACAAACCGTCACAATACGTAGATTTGATTTTTGCCAATGTACGATATTCCAAAATCAGTTCTACCACGGGATGTTCATAACGGAGTTTTTCCAACACTTCTGCATTAGTGGAATATCCTGTTTTTGTCTTTTTCCCGGCAGGCAGACCCAGTTTTATAAATAATGCCTCTCCCAATTGTTTTGGAGAATTTAAATTAAACTGGTAACCGACTTCCTCATACACTAAATCCTGCAGCCGGTCGATTTTGTTCTGCATGATTTCACCGTATTCGGCAATGCCTGCTTTATCGACGGCGAATCCCAATTCTTCCATTTGTGCCAATACTTTGGCAAGCGGGAAGTTCAATTTCATGCAGTAATTTATGCTGTGTATTCTGAGAAATTTTATCATCTATCACCCTATATAAAGGGATAGATTGCCGCCCATTTTACCATAGAATCTTGCTCAATCAGCCGGGAATCCATTTGGGGCTGCTCCCACCGTATTCTGTTGCCATACGCTCTATTTCATAATTGGAAGAAGAAGGATTGAGCAAATAACCCGCAAGCATGGTATCCATTTCTACCTGAACCAAACCGATATTCTGTCTATATAACGCAGCATACAACGGTTTGACATCATGAGTATACTTTTTGATATCCTCGCTTTCACAAAACGCTTTTAAAAAATCAGCATGTTTCGCTGTATTAACAGTACAAATGGTATTCTCTAAATGAAAATATAAAGTTTCAACTTGTTTGTCCCGATAAGACACCAAAAAATAGGCGCTGCCTGTTTGTTGTAATTGCTGCAGTAAACTTTGCGTATCATCGCATTCCTGAATTTGCAGAGATTGTTCCGTGATGAGTGCTTCTTGTTCCACTTCAATTTGATCCAAGCCCCATTTTTTAATCAAACTGAACAATTCTAATTTTGCCATCAACCGTACAGCTGCCTGAACATCTCCCTCTGACACATGGTAATGTTCCAAATTGGTATCAATTGGCGCTTGCAGACAGATGGTACCAAGCTTATAACTTAAAAAGGCGGACTCTTTGCCCTCTTCCAGTTTTTTACGCATGGCAGGTTTTAAATCCAGCTGGTCAAAATTTTGATAAATTGCTTCAATGCTGCCATATTTTTGAATCAAATCCGCCGCGCCTTTTGCACCTATTCCTGAAACACCTGGGATATTGTCGGAACTATCTCCTTGCAATGCTTTGATGTCAATTAACTGGTGCGGTGTCACACCGTAATCCTCTTTTATTTTGGCTTCATCGTATACCGTTACAACCGGCTGCCCAAACTTTGTAGCCGCCAAACGCACTGTAACTGACGGATTGACCAACTGCAAGCTGTCTCTGTCTCCTGTGGCCAACACACATTCGTGACCTTCTTCTGTGCATACTCGTGCCAAAGTTCCTAAAATATCGTCTGCTTCGTATCCTTCACATTCTACAATTCGGTAACCCAGCAACGTTAAAAGCTCTTTTAAAATTGGCAGCTGCTGTGCCAATTCCGGTGGCATACCTTTGCGCTGAGCCTTGTAACCATCGTACTCTTTATGGCGAAATGTTGGTGCACGCATATCAAATGCTACCGCTACCGCATCAGGATTTGTATCTTCCTTGATTTTATGCAGCATAGTTAAAAAACCATAAATAGCATTTGTAAACGTACCGTCTTTTGCGGTCAATAATTTAATTCCATAAAAAGCTCGATTGAATATGCTATTTCCGTCCAGCACAAGTAACTTCATAAGTATTTTCCGTACCTTTCCAAGATAGTTAAAATAATGCTTAACTATAATTTGTTTTATTATAACATAAAAGAAATTGTTTCACAATTTCTAACCTATAAACGTTAAAACGTTCTAGCCAACAGCCAAAACTTTAGTTTTGTTGCTGTTGCTAGGTTGTTATAGCATTAGAAAATTGTGTTGCAATTTTTAACGCAATAAAAACTAAAACGTTCTCATAACAGTCAAAATTTTTAATTTTGAAGCTGTTTTGAGGTTGTTATAACATAAAAGAAATTGTTACATAATTTTTGTCAAATACATGTTAAAGCGGTCTCGTAACAGCCAGAATCCTATCTTTTCTGCTGTTGCTAGGCTATATCAGGATTATTATGTTTTAACAATTGCCAAAATTTCAACCTGCTATACGGTCATAACACAATTTTTAATACAAATTTGCTGTTTATCAATAACAAAAATTGCGTTATTCCCTGTTTTATGATAGAATAACTCATTATTAAAATTTTATGTATTTTAATTTACTTAGAAACGGTAGGGTTTAGTTTGAAAATCGGCAATATTTCTTTTGATGGAAAAGCAATTTTGGCACCTATGGCAGGTGTTTCGGATAAATCTTTTCGTGAACTGTGCACTTCTTTTGGCGCTGCATACGTCATCTCTGAAATGGTAAGCTCAAAAGGGCTGCAATACAGTGACCGAAAAAGCAAAGAGTTAATGGAGCTGTCCCCTGCAGAGCGTCCTGCAGCAATCCAAATTTTTGGAGATCAACCTGAAATTATGGCCAAAGCAGCTGAAAAAGCAATGGAATTTGAACCCCAAGCCATTGACATTAACATGGGGTGTCCGGCTCCTAAAATCAGTAACAGCGGAGGCGGTTGTGCTTTGATGAAACGTCCCGATTTGTGCGGAGATATTGTCTCGGCTGTTAAAAAAGCTGTGTCTGTTCCTGTAACCGTGAAAATCCGTAAAGGATGGGATAAAAACAGTATCAATGCAGTAGAAGTAGCATGTATTTGCGAACAAGCCGGAGCTGACGCAATTGCAGTACATGGCAGAACCAGAGAGGATATGTATACGCCTCCTGCCGATTGGGATATAATTCGTAAGGTAAAACAGGCCGTTTCTATTCCCGTAATCGGAAACGGTGACATCAACACTGCGCAGGATGCTGCCAAGATGATAGAAGAAACAGGCTGTGATATGGTTATGGTAGGTCGTGGTGCGTTGGGAAATCCTTGGATTTTTTCACAAATAAACGCATATCTGTCTGATAACTGCACCATTCTTCCCCCACCTTCTATTATGGAACGCATGCTGGTTATGAGAAAACATATGGTAGCCTTATGCGACCACAAAACAGAACAACATGGAATGAAAGAGGCCCGTAAACATGTTGGCTGGTATGTAAAAGGAATCCATGGCGCGGCAGAGTTCAGACGTAGAGCAGGATATTTGTCTACCTTGGCAGAACTGGAGCAATTAATTGAAGATATTATAAAAGAAAATTCTCAAGCAGAATAAAAATAAATATACATTTTATACCTAGAAGAAGGCTGTTGTATAACAGCCTTCTTCTTTTTTACATACAAAAATAATAATATTTCTATTTTGTTTTGTGCCAACATTTGATTGATTACATAAATATACCCTTTCGTTACAAAAGGTAGACTTTATTTCACAGACTATAAAATGTATAAAAATAGCAAAACTAAGGGATTTTTTAAACATTTTATCATATTTTTAAGGGTAACATATTTAATAAATAAAGTCTGATATTTCAACCAAATTTGCAGTGCATACGCACTAATAATTTCATTTGTAATCAACAGTAAACAACTTAATGAAAAAGGGAATTTCAGGGTATGCATTCCAAGAGGAACTTGTTTATTGTTTTTACATAGATGACACTTTTGTGTTACAAGAGAATTAAAAATTAAAGAAGGAGATTTAGATGAAAACAAAAAAATGGAAAAAGATTTTGGCATTCATTCTTGCTTTATCTATACTATGTTCCTGTATTATCGGTGCAGTCTCGGTATATGCAGAGCAGGTGAATTCCCAAACCAGCATATCACAAAACAACTCCAGTTCTAATTCGACCGATAATAGCAGTACGAACGACGAAGAAACAACCGATATTGTGGGGGAAAACATCTCATTGTATGCAGAAGCATCTGAAGAAGTCAGGAATTTTAAAATTCAGTCAGCCAAGCGTGTAAGCACAGGTACTACACCTTTTGATGCAAATGATGATCCCGGCAATGATTCATCTAAAGATAATGCAATTGTCAGATCTTTTGATGATATTGGCTACGAATGTACTTACTCAGGTGAAATTAACGGTAACATACAGGCAGTAGAACTTGAATTTAAGTTTACCTTAAATGTTTCAAAAAAATACGCGGAATTTGATGAAGATGTTTTAAAAAGCTGGATGACAGATATCGTCCAAGAAGATGTAAACGGTGTTTGTACCTTAACAGGTAAAACCATATATAACAGTGCCGGCGGTGGAGCAGGTTTTCAATCTTTTTCAGAAACAAAATATATACCTGTTAACGTAAAAGGCATGAATCAATCCCAAGAGGTTATTCCTACCTTCAACGTAAAACTGACAAAAGATACATCTGCTGATTCATGGAAAACAAAAGTCATGAGTGGAACAGATGAAAAGGCCATTGTTTCTGCAGTACCTATGTACGACATTGAATTGGTAAATCCAACAAAAATGAACTCCATTGGTACCTATGATTTTTCAACAGGAAACGGAACCGCTTCTAACAAAGATGCAGGCAGTGTCTACGGCAGATTACTGGACTTTGGCGTAGGTTTGAGAATGAAAGCGGTTGACAGTAATAAGGGAATGAAAGGATTTTATGTTCCCGAAACAACTGATAACTTAACTTTTACAATACATCCAAGTATCAGCGAAAACGGCGTTCCCACCTCCTTGCAAGCCTTGTTATGGGATTATAAAGAAAATACCTATGGCACTACCGGTATTGGTGGACGCGACTTAACTAATGGTGCCGGAAACGCTGATGTATATGCAGCTGCACTGCCCCAAACAAATTCTGCCGGTTCCCCAAACAGTTTTACAGTAAACAATGGAGGAACCTGGACATTTGTGCAAAACAAAGATGGGAGCATTGATGTGACAGTTACAGGGGCAAGTTTATATAACCAAAAGGGAGAGTTATTCGCACCGACTTTAATGGGAAATGGCGCTACTACACTTAGTCCTACTCCCTCCCAAGGAAATCTTTATATATCAACAGCCTATTTTCAAATGGTAGCTCCTCTGGATAAAAATGATAATACCAATAAAAAATATCAATTAGAAATTTCCGACAGTAACATGAAAGCACCCTACCAAGACGGTTTAGGCAATTCTCTGGTTAGCACGACACAATCCATCACAACAAATGATACCGTAATAAGGGACTATGAAATTTTCCGAGATGGGAGTTATGGATTATTCCATTATATCGGCAGAGAAAATCAACAAAATGGTTTTTGGGGCAGCAACCTTTCCAGTAATAAGGCAGGAATGGGGTTAGATGCTTACGCATTAAAGGGTTCAACTGTACAAATAGCTGGTGCTTTTTCCTATGCCGGTGATGACAAAAATGAGTTAAAGGCCGTCAATTTATTGATGAGAATAGATGATGAAGCCATGCAGCCCAGTGCTTCTGCATCCAATGGACTTCCGACAAGCTCGAATGTTGCGGGGAATGTGACGTTATTGTATGCTGCAAAGCCCAATGGAGAAGGTTGGACATCCGACACTGAAATGTTATCTTCAAAAGAGCAAGATTTGGTGTACTTTGCGTCCATGGCTGATTTAAAAGCAGCATATCCTGATGGTGTTTGCGTTGCTGTTTTGGCTGAAGTAAGAAATATCACAAACCTGCAAGAAGTAACACAATACCAAATTGGATTTAATGTGGATATATTGAGCACTGCAACAGAAGGAAATGTGTACCAAACAGTCCATACAGCAGCCTTCTATAAGTCCAATAAAAACATCACTGTAAATGATACACGTTTAGACAAAAACAGCTATGATAAGTTAAATCAACCTAACTCTTATGTTCGTGATAATAATCAATATGAAAAAGCACAATATAATAATGCACATCAAATTGTGAACAGCAGTTCTTCTATGGCCATGCAAGAGGTGCTTCATTATTAATTGTAGGTGTGGAAGCAGGCATTGAAAATCAATTGATGCAAACAATAAATCATTTGACCTTTCAACAGGCGTTACGTTTATTCCTTACCGCTTACAACCTATCTTAAACGTTGCAAGCGGTAAAGAAGGAGATACCATCAGACGAGTAACGATAAGTGATATTCTTCCTGCTCAACTAACTGTAAGTAACAATACAAAATTTTATTATGGTGATCAACCAATTACAGCATCTATTGAAAAGTTAGCAGATGGAACCACCAAAGTCAGCTGGACTATTGAAAATGTTCCCACAGGTGTAGTATTGCCTGCAATTACATTTAATGCAGAATTGAATTTCGAGAATATCAATTTACAACAATCTACTCATACTGTATACAACACAGCTTACATTGAAGCGGAAGGCGATAACAGAGTATTTAGTTCTCAATGGCCTTCCCACCCAAATCAATCCGAAGCTACAGCTACCTTGGTAGTCAATAAATCATTAAATTTATCTAAACAGGCACTCCAAAGTGATGCTGAAATAAATGGAGAGATTCAATGGAGAATTGCTTTTACAAATACTAACAGCTTGGATTATACAAACTATAAAATGTTGGATGTTATGCCTTACAACGGAGATGCTAATGGCTCTTCATTTGACGGATCTTATACTATTACAGCTACCTTAACAGCTCCTTCAGAAATAAAATTATATTCATCTACCGACAAAAATGTACGTGGAACCAACGTTTCAACCGTGGATGAAACATTGTTCCAAGAACTTGTACCAACGAAACTTGTACCCACACAAACATTGGCAGATAAAAATGTGTATGAGTTGAACGAAGATGTTACCGCTTTATTATTAAAAGGCACACTGCCAACATTCGAACGATATGTATTGGATATTACCTTACATCCTACAAACAATAATGGTGGTAATGTCTATGGCAATAGTGCTTCCATGAAAGCAGACGGATTAAATGAGCTAACTACTCCTATTTCTAAAATTAATGTTAGAGAAAGAACTCTCTCTGGTATTGCATGGCTTGATGCAGACCAAGATGGTTTAATTGGTAACGCAGAAGAACGACTCAATGGTTTAAATGTAACTTTATATCATACTGATGCTATTACAGGACAAGAAACCATTGCAAAGGACATCAACAATAACGACTGCATTACTACTACCAATGCAAATGGCGAATATTCATTTACGAAACTGCCATCAGGAACCTATAGAGTTGTATTTACAGATCATTCCGGAACACCAATTTCATTTGCAGATTACATTGTGACCGATAAGAATATGGGAACTGATGAAGCAATCAACTCGAAATCAGACGCAATAAAATCTCCTGAAAATATATTAACCTCCGCAGAAATTAAAGATATTACGCTACCTACTCTGAGCGAAATGCAGAAAAATAATATCACTATTTATCAAAAACAATATCAAAATCTGGGTATTTACAGAGCATTGGTTAATAAATCCGTGACAAAAGTCTGGGATGATAACAACAACCAAGACGGTATCCGTCCTGCGGAAATCAAAGTACAGCTGTATGCCAACGGCACTCCTGTTGGAAACGAGACTGTATTAAATGAAGGCAATGCCTGGTCTCATACTTTTACTGATTTACCTCAGTTTGAGGGAGGAACAGAAATTGTTTATTCCGTAAAAGAAGTTGATGTTCCAAAAGATTATACTGATAATGTTGAAACTGGTACAGACGGAAACTTTACTCTGACTAACTCCCATACACCTGCAACAGTAGAAAAATCCGTGACAAAGGTTTGGGATGATAACAACAACCAAGACGGTATCCGTCCTACAGAAATTAAAGTGCAGCTATATGCCGACGGTACTCCTGTGGGAAGTGAGACTGTCTTAAATGAAGACAACGCTTGGTCTCATACTTTTACCGATTTACCTCAATTTGAGAATGGCAAAGAAATTGCTTATTCCGTAAAAGAAGTCGATGTTCCAAAAGATTATACCGATAACATTGAAATTGGTACTGACGGAAACTTTACTTTGACTAACTCCCATACACCTGCAACAGTAGAAAAATCCGTGACAAAGGTTTGGGATGATAACAACAACCAAGACGGTATCCGTCCTGCGGAAATCAAAGTGCAGCTATATGCCAACGGCACTCCTGTGGGAAATGAGACTGTCTTAAATGAAGACAACGCTTGGACTTATACTTTTACTGAGTTGCCTCAATTTGAAAACAGCAAAGAAATAGAATATACCGTGAAAGAAATAAATATACCCAATGGTTATACAAACCATATAACCATTGATGAGAACGGAAATATTGTTGTTACGAATACACACGTTTCTGCAACAGTATATCCACCTGATGACAGTTCTCATAACAATATGCATACTGCTAATACAGGCGATGCATCAAACAACTTTATCTGGGTACTTATGTTAGTGGTGTCCGTGTCCGGAATGGTGTCTATTTTATTCGTAAAAAGAAATCGCAATAGATAAAAGGCAAAACAAACCATTTATTCTTTATGACATAATAAAAAATAGTATTTATTTCAAAAACAGCAGCAAATATCAATAAAAAGCTCGTACAAACAGTTTGTTTTGTACGAGCTTTTTTCCATATATACGGCACTATATCTATCCGTATATAAAAAATAATCATGACTGTACGAAAAAATGCACTTACCTATGGGGCATAGAAAATAATCTGCATCATAAGTGACCGCAGTATAATCAATAAAACATATGAATAAAAAAGCTGTAACTCCCTATACAAGGGAATTTACAGCCTTTTGAATTATTCAAAATCAATAATTACTTTTAATGCATTTTCTCTTGCCGCATTTGCAAATGTATCGTAAGCATCCATAATTTCACTGAACTTAAAGTGATGCGTAACCAATTGCTGTGGTTTAATTTTGCCGGAAGATACTGTTTTCAACAGCATAGGCGTTGTATTTGTGCTAACCAAACCGGTTGCGATTGTAATATTTTTAATCCAAAGATCCTCCAAATGAAGTTCAACGGATTTGCCATGAACACCTACGTTTGCCACATGACCGCCTTTTGTAATAATTTTTTGGCAAATATCAAAGGTTTGCGGAATGCCAACCGCTTCAATGGCGACATCAACGCCAAGACCATCTGTCATTTCATAAATTTTCTTAATTGCAGCATCCATATCTTTGGAGTTTACAGTATCTGTAGCACCAAAACGTAAAGATTCTTTCAAACGATTATCATCTAGGTCAATCATAATAATACGTGCCGGTGAATAGAACTGAGCTGTTAACAAAGCAGCAAGTCCAATTGGACCTGAACCTACAATTGCAACTGTATCGCCCGGTTTTACTTGACCATTCAATACGCCAATTTCAAATCCTGTCGGTAAAATATCACTGAGCATTACAGCTGCATCATCCGTAATTGACTCCGGAATGTGATATAAACTGTTATCAGCGTGAGGAATATGTACATACTCTGCTTGAGTACCGTCAATCATGTAGCCTAAAATCCAGCCGCCATCATCACAGTGAGCATAAAGACTCTTTTTGCAATAATGGCATGTTCCACATGCAGTAACACAAGAAATAATTACTTTATCGCCAACTTTAAAGTTACTTACATTTTCTCCTACAGACTCAACAATACCAATGCCTTCATGTCCCAGCACTCTGCCTTCTTCAACCTCCGGAGTATCCCCTTTCAAAATATGAAGGTCAGTACCGCAAATGGTGGTTTTCAACATTTTTACCACCGCTGCCTTACTGTTTTGCGGAGTTGGTTTTGGTCTTTCCAATACTTCTTTTTTACCTGGTCCTAAATATACCATTGCTTTCATAGTCTCACTCATGTTTCATCCTCCTTTGATATATGGTTCATTTTTACTGATGTGTACATCATATAACAAAAAAATATTTTTGTAAATAATAAATAAAAAGTTAACAATATGTGTTATATTTTTAACTAAATTGGTTTATTTTATCACAAACTTTATCCTGTTTTTTTGATATTTTCCGTAATAATGAATATCTCAAAAAAGAAAAGGACACCTCAAAATGAGACGCCCTGTTTCACATTTATATGATTTTAAAATTTATTTCCCTGAAAATAGTAACGCATAACCATAAGGCTCTAAAGTTAATGTACCGTTCCAAACAGCCTTTCCAAGAAGTGCTGACGCAGTTTCCCATTCCTGAACCATACACAATTGTTTACGCTGTGCTGTTCTGTTTACTGCTACCAATAATTTTTGACCAACCGCTTCATCTGAACGGACATATACAAAACAATCGTCATCCGCATAATACGGTTCCAACGTTCCTTGCTTTAATACTTCACAGCTATGACGTATTTTTCCTAAACTGCGGTACCAGTTCACCAGCTCTGCATCTTCATGTCCCCAGGGAAAGCAGCCTCTGTTAAACGGATCGCGATATCCCTCCATCCCTGCTTCATCTCCATAGTAAACGCAAGGAATACCGGGCAAAGTGTATTGCATTAACGAAGCTAGCTTTAATAAAGCCAATCCTCTACTGCGCTGCTCCTGCGACAATTTTGTTCTGCTCTGCCACTCTCTGTCTCGTCCGTTTAACGGCTCTCCTCCCAACACAGTCAAAATGCGTTCTGTATCGTGCGTTCCTATATGATTCATTAATAAGTGAATCGCACCGGGTGGATAGTGTTCCAATACTGTCATAATCAGTTCCATCATTTCTGCAGGATTTTTTCCTGTTAAAAAACCTATGATTGCCTCGCGAAACGGATAATTCATCACGCTATCCAATTGCTTACCAAGTAAGTATCTTCTGCGCTGTCCGTAAGCCATTTTATTGGAAGCATCCTCCCATACTTCTCCCAGTATCATGGAAGTTGGTTTTACCTGTTTTGCAGCTTTTGTTATATCATCTAAAAATAAATCAGGCAGCTCATCTGCTACATCCAGCCGCCATCCGTCTGCCCCTGCTTTCAGCCATGTTTGTATTACTCCGTCTGTTCCATTAATGTATGCGTTGTACGTCTCATTGGCTTCATTCACGTTTGGAAGCGTTTCAAAATTCCACCAACAGGCGTATTGCTCCGGCCACTGGTAAAATTGATACCAATCATAATAAGGAGATTCCTGAGATTGATAAGCACCTAATGTTTGGTATCTGCCCTTACGATTAAAATAAATGCTGTCACTGCCTGTATGGTTAAACACACCATCGAGCATGATGTGTATCCCTCTTTTATTTGCTTCTTTGCAGACGATCTCTTTAGCATGAGCAACGGGTCTACTTTTGTATAATCCGCTGTATCATAACGATGATTGGAATGAGCTTCAAAAATAGGATTCAAATAGATACAAGTGATACCTAAGCTTTGTAAATAATCCAATTTTTGAATGATACCTTCCAAATCTCCGCCAAAATAATCAGAGTTTGTGATTTCTCCCTGATGATTGGGCCTCCATTCCGGTTGCGACCCCCACCGCTGATGCAGATAACGGTCCTGGGGTACGTTATACTTTGTAGTACCTGAGCGATAAAAACGGTCGGGAAAAATCTGGTACATAATCCCTCCGCTTAGCCAATCCGGTATTTGATACTGGGATTCAAACACTGTCAGCTGCCAGCACTCTCCTTCAGGAGCGCCGAACTCATCGATACCGCTTTCACCGCCAAAGCGGCTTGTAATTCCCAGAGTCCCCCTCCAGGTATCAATTTCAAAACGGTAGAAATAAAGACCGGACTGTTCAGGTGTAAAATCACATTCCCACCATTCATGGTCCTCCCCATTCATTCCACACCAAAACAGGCCAAGTGTTTTTACCTGTTTTGTAAATTCTTCCCCAACCATAAGGCGTGCCGCACTGCATCGGAATTCTCTTGGAACCAATAATTTAAAATGGATATTTGTATGAGCTGAACCGCCTCCTGTGGGATTGCGGTAAATAGGATTTCTGGAATGAAACATAATCATCTCTCCAAAAAAGAGCAGGAAACAAATTATGCTCTTCCTGCTCTTGCTTGATATTTCCTATGACTTAGGAATTGGTACCTTTTTTTGTTGATTTTGTCGTTCTTTTTGCTGTTGTTGATTTTACAGTTGTTTTTTTCACGGATTCTTCTGTTGTCACTGTTGTTTTTCCGGCTGTTTTTTGTTCTCCAGCCGGAACCGGAGTTGCTCCCCAAATATTTTGTGCATATTCGTGAATGGCTCGGTCTGCGGCAAATCGACCTGCTCCAGCAATATTGACAAGTGCCATTTGCTGCCATTTCTGTTGGTCGGCATACAATTTTTCTGCTTTTTGATGCACTTTGCTGTAGGAATCAAAATCTGCCAATACCATATAAGGGTCTACATTGATCAAATTATTTGCAATATCATGGAATTCAAATCCATTCAAACCTGAACGCATTTCTTCAATTGCATGTTTAATTACAGGATTGTTGTCATAAAACAGTTTGGACTGATATCCGTTTTTGGATAAAGACTGTGCTTCCGGCGTGGTCATACCAAACAGCAGCATATTCTCATCACCCACGGTTTCATGTATCTCAACATTCGCTCCATCCAGCGTACCTAATGTGATGGCGCCGTTAATCATAAACTTCATATTTCCGGTACCGGATGCCTCCGTACCTGCCAAGGAAATTTGTTCGCTGATATCCGCTGCAGGTATCATCAATTCTGCCAATGTCACACGGTAATCCTCTAAATAAACCACTTTCATTTTGTCGTTTACCCTTGGGTCATTGTTGATGACTTCGCCCAGTTCCACAATGAAGCGAATCATTTGTTTTGCAAAATAGTAACCCGGAGCAGCTTTTGCACCAAAAATATACGTATGCGGGGTAAAGTCAGCATTTGGATTTTCTCTCAGCCATTGATAAGTAGCCAAAATATGCAGTGCATTTAAATGCTGGCGTTTATACTCGTGCATACGTTTGACCTGTACATCAAAAATAGAGTTTGGATTTACCACAACATTGTTGCTTTTTTTGATATACTCGGCCAAACGTTGTTTGTTATGATATTTAATAGTTTCTAATTTTTCAAGAGTTACTTTGTCATCTTTATATGCTAAGAATTTAGATAATTCATTGGCATCATGGATATATCCGTCTCCAATGGTCTCGGTTAAAAAGGCAGCCAGTTCCGGATTGGATTGGTTCAGCCAGCGTCGATGCGCAATACCATTGGTAACGTTTTTAAACTTTTGCGGCATGACCTGATAAAAATCTTTAAATACGGTTTCTTTTAAAATATTACTGTGCAATTGAGAAACACCGTTTACGGAATGGCTTGCCACCACTGCCAAATTTGCCATTTTTACAAATCCGTCATTGAGCGGAGCCATACGTCCTACCTGATAGCCGTCTATTCCTTTTTCATGCATCTGAGCACAGAAGCGACGATTAATTTCCTCTATAATTTGATAAATGCGAGGCAGTCTTCTTTTAAACAACTCGATACCCCAACACTCCAACGCTTCCGCCATAACCGTATGGTTGGTGTAAGCAATGGTGCGGGTTACAATATTCCACGCCGCATCCCAGCCGTAACCGCATTCATCCAACATAATGCGCATCATTTCGGGAACCGCTAAAACAGGGTGTGTATCGTTTAAATGAATAGCAGCCAACTCAGGTAAGTTATCCAAAGAACTGTAAGTAAACAAATGACGGCGGATAATATCCTGTATGGTAGCAGAAACCAAGAAATATTGTTGGGTTAAACGCAAACTTTTACCCTCTTCGTGATTATCACCCGGATACAGTACCTTTGTGATTGCTTCCGCAAGTGCATTTTGTTCCATCGCACGCAGATAATCACCGTCGTTGAATAATTGCATATCAAAATCAGCAGATTTGGCTTTCCAAACGCGCAATACACTGACACCTTTCCCATCCATACCCGCAACATACATATCATATGGCACTGCAATTACTTTTTTATAATCCTTATGATTCACCATATGATATTGATTGTTCCAAGATTCCTCAATATAACCGTCAAAGTGTACTTCAACCGCTTTATCCTGTTGAGGCGTCATCCAAATTTTTCCGCCGGGAAGCCATAAGTCCGGCAGCTCTGTCTGCCAGCCGTCTACCAATTTTTGATGGAAAATACCGTATTCATAGCGTAAAGAATATCCCATTGCAGGGTAACCGTCTGTTGCCAAACCATCTAAAAAGCATGCTGCCAAGCGACCTAAACCGCCGTTTCCCAGGCCTGCGTCAGGCTCTTGCTCATAAATACTATCTAGGTTAACGCCCATATTTTTTAGGGCTTTACGGAAATCTTCCTCTATCCCCAGATTAAACAGATTATTTTTCAGAGAGCGTCCCATTAAAAATTCCATGCAAAGATAATAAATCTTTTTGGATTTCTGCGCACGATTTAAAAACTCACTGCGACCCTCCATCAGCATTTCCTTTACCATAAGAGCAACCGCTTTATAATATTGTACATCTGAAGCTGCTTCCGCTTTTTCGCCAAATTGATGCGCGAGTTTTTCTTCAATACCCGCCTGAATTTTTTTGACAGATTGTTTATAGTTCATGCTTTTCCCTCCAACTAAATAAAAAACAAGCTTTGCTTTTTGATTTTGGGCCACAAATATCTATTTTATACTTATGTCCAGTATATACCAAAACCAGCTGTTTTTCAACTACAATGCAACGCTTGAAATCAAATGTATCAACAATGACCAAATCCGCATATTTACAGCTTTTGAGATGTATCCTTTTTCCATAAAGATGAACTTTCATTTTCATGGAAAAAGAATATTTTTTTGTACAATACCTCTAAAATCTGTGAAATTCATCTGCTGCGGAAGAATTTCACATTTAAAACGAAATGATATGTGCCATCGGCATGTAAAAATACGGAAAATACGCGAAAACCTCTTTTAAAAGAACCTATTTTATACTATAATAATAATTATTATTCATTTCGCCTTGGCAATAAGGAGGTATTCCATGGACAAGACCAAAGTAAAATTACGTATTTGTGACATAGATTGTACCATTACGAGTGACGACAATGAAGAATATGTACGTACTATCGGCGATGAAATTGACCGTGCCATTTCTGCCGTTTTAAAGAAAAACGACCGTATCTCTCTTTCTATGGCCGCCATTATCACTGCCATGACTTATTGTGACGAATCTGCCAAGGCAAAAGCTGAATTAGCAGAATTAAAAACACTTGATAAAAACAGAGCAAACGAATATGAACGTTTAAAACAAGCCGCAGAAACAGCACAAACCGAAGCAGAGCAATTGCGCTCTGAACTTCAGGTATTGCATGCATTTTTAACAGAAGACAAAGATTTGGAAAAAATGCCGGGATTTACAAACGCACTGGATGCAGCCAATCAAAATCTTTCACTGGGTCAAAATATAAACAGTTCTCATGATGTGAATAATACTTCTGAGGACGCTTCAAATACATCGGAAGAGACACAGGAGCAGGAAACAAATGAAACTCCTGCACCTGCCTCCGTAGAAGATGCACACACATTGGAAGAGCTCCGCAATTCTATTGACACAGAAGAAATAGACCAAATTGTAGATAACCCCCTACAAGGTGTACCTCCCGCTGTGAACAAATCTCAAACAAAACACAGTAAACAAAGCCGCCACCAGAAAAAACAGCAAAAAATGGCACAAAAAGCAGCTGAAAAAGAAGGACCGCGTCATATACCGCCATATTCCCCTGTTCAGCGTGCAGAACATCCTGTACCGGACTTATTAACAGGGAGCTACACACGTCCAAAATCACCAATTGAACCTGAACTGCCGTCTGACGATACGTTTATTGGCTATTTTGATAAACAATAATCCATACATAGCGGCACAATGAACATATGCACTCCCTGATTCGGGGAGTGTATTTTTCAATCACACTGAAACCATTCATCGAAAGGATACTTATGAAACAACCGAAACTGGAACTGTTATCTCCTGCGGGTTCATGGGAAGCTTTGGAAGCTGCCGTGCGAAGCGGCGCCGATGCTGTATATTTAGGCGGCAGTCTGTTCAGCGCCCGTGCCAACGCGCAAAATTTTGACCATGATACGCTGAAACAAGCAGTTGCATATTGCCATGCCCGTGGCGTAAAGGTGCATTTGGCAGTAAATACAATCTTATTGAATCATGAGATTGCGCCGGCGCTGGATTTTGTTGCCTTTGCGTGTACGCTTCCTGTCGATGCCGTTATTGTGCAGGATACCGGTTTGCTCCATCTTTTGCGCCAAGCTGCGCCCACACTGCAAATTCATGCTTCCACACAAATGTCCGTGCATACTCCGGAAGGCGCAAAACTTCTGGCGGAACAAGGCGTCTCACGGGTTGTACTGGCTCGCGAATTATCTTTAAGAGAAATCAAAGAAATTTCCCGGGCATTAAAAGACGGTGGTTTTGCACATGTTGAAATCGAGCATTTTGTACACGGCGCATTGTGTATGTCTGTTTCGGGTCAATGCTACTTCAGCTCTTTGCTTGGTTCCCGCAGTGGAAACAGAGGCCAATGTGCACAAACCTGCCGTCTGCCTTTTTCCGCAAAAGGCGGAACAGGCTATGACCTGAGCTTAAAAGATTTATCTATGATTGAACGCATAGGAGAGCTTGCCGATGCCGGCGTTACCTCCTTTAAAATTGAAGGGCGTATGAAACGTCCCGAGTATGTAGCGGCAGCAACAGCTGCTTGCCGTTTTGCCTTAGACCAACAGGTGATTCCACAAAGTTTAACCGAAAATCTGGAAGCAGTATTTTCCCGTTCCGGATTTACAACAGGATATCCCGACGGAACATTAGGCCGTGATATGTTCGGAATCCGTACCAAAGAAGATGTTACCAGTGCCACCAATGCTGTATTTCAGCAGCTGCACAGTTATTATCAAAAAGAACGGCAATCTGTCCCCATTAGGTACTCTCTTGTTATAAAAAGAGATATCCCTGTTACCGTAACGGTTTCCGACCATGAACAACATACTGTAACAGTAGAAGGGGACATCCCACAACAGGCCATTCATCGCCCAATAGATGAAGTGCGCTGCTTGGAACAATTAAAAAAGACAGGGGGAACCCCATTTTATTGCGCAAACGTCACCTGCTCCATAGACCCTGATTTGTCCATCCCCGTTTCCCTTCTGAATCAACTCCGCAGAGAGGCGTTGGAACAATTACTCAAACAAAGAGGACAGGCTCCGGTCATTCCGTTCCATCCTGTCTCCTTCCCTGCAAACACATCACGGCAAAGCACTAAACCACTTCCTTTGCGGGCTGTATTCACCAGATTGCACAGCGCAGACGATATTCCTGACTGTGCAAACGTATGTCAAATGATTTATATCCCTATCAATATCAAAGAACACATTGTTAAAGAACTGCAAAACCGTGGTTTACCGCTGGCAGTTACTATGCCGCGCGGCATGTTCGGAACCGAACGTACCATTGCTTCCAAACTGGAACAGTTCCTAAAATGGGATATTTCCCACGTTTGGGCAGGTACTGTAAACAGCGTTGCTCTGGCAAAGAGACATTGGGCTGCAACATTCATGGAGGATATTCTCTCAACGTGACAAACACAGCCGCTTTGGGTGGTATGAACAATTGGGACTGACGGACCTTGAGCTAAGTTATGAACTGACACTGAAGCAAAGTGCCAAGATAGGAGGAAGCCTTCCCCGCGGTTTGTTATTGTACGGACGACTGCCTTTGATGTTATGCCGCAATTGCCCTGGAAAAAATGACGGCAAAAACTGCAAAAATTGCAACGGCACCACATGGCTGACAGACAGAAAAAACATAAAATTTCCTGTTCAGTGTGATTATGGATGCAGTGAAGTTTTAAATGCAGTTCCTTTAACAATGTCTGATAGAATCTCGGATATATCCGGTATGAATTTTGGAATATTACGATTCACTGTTGAAAACTCTGTTGAAATTGAGGAAACTTTTCAGCAATTTTTGTATCAAAAAGTACCTTTAGGGCATTATACCCGTGGTTTGTACGAAAAAGGAATCAAATAAGTTATGTAAAGTTCAATTCCTTGTGGAAATGTTGAAAGTTTAGAAAAAGGAGAACACCATGTTATATTTAGCTTCTGCTTCCCCCCGCCGCAGAGATTTATTAAAACTTGCAGGATTCCGTTTTACAGTAGAGCCTGCTGAAATTGATGAAGTGATATCTCAGGACGATCCTGCATGTTTGGTACAAAATCTTGCATTAAAAAAAGCGAGAGCTGTTGCAAAACTGCATCCGGATGATGTCGTTTTGGCAGCCGACACCGTTGTTGCGTTGGACAACCATATTCTTGGAAAACCCCAGGATAAGGAACAAGCACAAAAAATGCTGCGTATGCTGTCCAATCGAGTCCACCAAGTATATACCGGTTATTGCATCTTAAAGCAAAGCCGCTGTGAAATTGGCGTAAGCTGTACTTCTGTTGAGTTTTATCCTTTATCTGACGAGGATATTGAAAGCTATATTGCAACAGGCGAACCCTTTGACAAAGCCGGCGGATACGGTATCCAAAGCTTAGGTGCCTTATTGGTGCGTAAAATTGACGGAGATTTCTACAATGTGGTCGGTTTACCCATTGCAGAAATCAGCCGCTTGCTCCGCACCTTTGGTTCTTCAAAAACTGCAGCAGAATCGAACCATGAAAAAGAGAGTCCAACGCTGTAGAATATTTGCTGAAACTGTACCTATGTTTTGAATTTGTTTACAAAATTTTTAGTTGAGAATTGATTGATAAAAGGTTATAATAAATTGGAATAGAAATTTCTAATCTATACCATAATATAAGATAGAGATAGATTGTTTCAAATATTTGAACGGAATACCGTCTGAAAGACGGACGAAAGGGGAAAATCAATGTTTTCAAAAGATATTGGAATTGACTTGGGTACAGCAAACACCCTTGTATATATGAAGGGCAAAGGTATCGTCATGCGCGAACCTTCTGTTGTAGCGGTGGATGTGCGTTCCGATACTGTACTTGCAGTCGGTTCTGAAGCAAAAAATATGATAGGCCGTACACCCGGCTCTATTGTAGCAGTACGTCCGTTAAAAGACGGTGTCATTGCAGATTTTGACATCACTGCTACCATGCTGAAACATTTCATCCGCCAGGCAACCAAATCCAGTTCTTTTGGACGTCCGCATATTGTTGTCTGCATTCCTTCCGGCGTTACAGAAGTAGAACGCCGTGCTGTTGAAGATGCCGCACGCCAGGCAGGCGCCAATCATGTTGACTTAATTGAAGAACCAATGGCTGCCGCTATTGGTGCAGGATTACCCGTAGGAGAACCTTGCGGCAGTATGGTTGTAGACATCGGCGGCGGTTCTACGGAAGTTGCGGTAATCTCTTTGGGCGATATTGTAACATCTTGTTCTGTTCGCATTGCCGGCGATAAATTTGACGAAGCAATCATTAACTACGTAAAACGCAAATATAATCTTCTCATTGGTGAGCGCACTGCGGAAGCAATCAAAATGACATTGGGTTCTGCATATCCCAACGAAGAAATTGAATCTTCGGCATTGGACATCAAAGGCCGCAACATGGCCGATGGACTTCCGAAAAACGTAACCATTACAGGTCCCGAAGTACGGGAAGCTCTGGAAGAACCTTTGGGTTATATTGTAGATGCAATTAAAAATACATTGGAAAAAACACCGCCCGAATTAGCGGCGGACATTATAGACAATGGAATTATGCTAACCGGCGGCGGTGCCCTGATTCGCGGTTTAGACCGTTTAATTACGCAAGAAACAGGTATGCCCGTTCATGTTGCTGAAAATGCAATCGACTGTGTAGCGGAAGGTACCGGCAAACGTTTGGAAATTGAGCTTCCTACTCAATACTACAAATCTCGCCGTAAATAAATTACGTTTTAAAACGAAAATGGAAGCGGAGGGTTTGTGCCCTCTGCTTATTTTCACTCTAATCATTCTTTTGGCTTACAGAAAAAGGAGGACTGCTTGTGAAGGCTTTTTTTCGCAGTAAAAACTTTATTGTACTTGCCGCAGTTACTTGTGTTTTGGTAGCTGTTATTATCTATTCCGCCTGTACAGGAGGAGGGGCTATCTCCAATATATTCGGCGCGGTTATCTCTCCCATGCAAAAAGTAACTGCCGTGGCTACAAACAACGCACAAGCAAGTCTTTCTGAGGCCACTCGTTCTTATGAAGATTTGGCTGCTGAAAATGAACAGTTAAAACAACAAGTCAATGAGTTAAATCAACAGCTGGTAGAGTTTTATCAGTATAAACAGGAAAATGCACAACTGAAAAACTATTTGGGATTAAAAGAAAATAATCCCGACTATCAATTTGTATCTGCATCCGTTATCAACCGTGACCCAAATAACTTATACTATACGTTTACACTGGACCAAGGAAGCAATGCCGGGGTAAAAGTAAATGATCCCGTTATCACTGACCAAGGTGTTGTAGGCTGGGTATCGCAAGTCAGCGCAATGTACTGCGAAGTAACAACCATTTTGTCTCCGGATACCAATATTTCCGCAACAGACAAAGTAAACCGAGAAAGCGGTACCATTAGCAGCAATGCACAGCTTTCTGACCAAGGACTGATTAAATTGGGATTATTGGAAGCAGGCACAACCGTTCAAGAAGGAGATATCATTGTTACCAGCGGCATTGGCGGAAAATTTCCAAAAGATTTATTGATAGGAAAAGCGGTTGAAGTAAAACCGGAAGAAAATGACGTTTCTCTGTATGCGACAGTGGAACCTTTTGTCGATATTAAAACCGTGCGCGATGTCATTATTATTACCAGCTTTAACGGTCAGGGTGAAGTGGCAGACAACACGGATACAAACAACGCTTCCTCCAATGGAGGGTAAGTCATGAAACGTTTTCGAGTATTAAGATACATTGCATATACCATTGAAATCATTGTATTTTTTATCATACAGCAAACTCCCGGACCTCATTCCGTCTGTTTATGGGATTCTACCAACATTATTAATTCCGATTGCGTGTTCCATTGCTATGTTTGAGGGCCCTGTCTGCTCTCTGTTTTACGGTGTATTCAGCGGATTTTTATTAGACTACGGCACCAACTGCACGTTTGGATTTCACGCCCTGATTTTGGGTTTGATTTGTTTTATCATCTCTTTTTTGGTACAAGATGTATTCCATAATAACTTTTTGACCGGCCTAATTATGATATTGTCTGCCATTCTTATTGTCATACTGCTTCAATGGCTGTTTTTATACATCTTAAAGGGCTACGATGCAGTTGGCTATGTACTCTACCGTCATTACTTACCTCGTGCTGCTTATACTTTTCTGTTGGTTCCTTTGTTTTACTATTTCAATCGTGGATTTTCCTACATCTTACGCGAAGAACGTTCTCAATCGTAACGCGGAAAAATATTCTCTTTACCGATTTTTTCTCTTTTGTTCACCCATCCGTCATATAGCTATGTAAAAATAAACATATTTACAGTAACATTCTACTTCAGGAAAGAAAGGAGCCGCTCATTTGAAATTTCGTAAATCCGGAAAAAGAAAACGCAGTCCCATAAAAGACCGTATCAAATTGCGTTACGCTGCATTGGGCGGTATCCTTTTGGTTTGTATGGGTGTATTTGTATACCGACTGGTCGACTGGCAATTGATAAACGGGGAACAATACTTGCAACAGGCAGATGCAACCTATGTTTCTACTGTAAATTTGAGTGCTGCTCGCGGAGAAATTGTAGACACCAACGGCGAACCGTTGGCTGTAAATAAAACCGGCTATAATGTGACATTTGACCAAACTTACTTAGACAGTGATAACCAAAACGATGTGATTCAGAATTTAATTCATCTGCTTGACCAAAGAAATGAACCTTGGGTAGACGAACTTCCGATTGTGATAAACGATAAAGGTGAATATGAGTTTGTAGAAGGAAAAGAAGCAGAAATAGAAGAATTAAAAGGAAAAAACTTTTTGAATCTGAACTCTTATGCTACTGCAGAAATGTGCATGCAGCAATTAATGGAATTATACAATATTGAAGGCTATTCTCCTGAAGATACCAGAGACATTTGCTCCGTTCGCTATAATATGACCCGTAAAATGTTCAGCATTTCCAATCCTTATACATTTGCAGAAGATATTTCAAAGGATACTGCCTCCATCATTCAAGAAAACTCTACCAAATTGGCAGGCGTCACCATCGAAATTACCACTGTAAGAGAATATGAAGACGGAACATTGGCTCCACATTTGATTGGAACCATAGGCTCTTTAACAGAAGGTGAATATAATACTTTAAAAGAGGAAGGATATGCTTACAATGACAAAATAGGAAAAAGTGGTATTGAAGCTGCGTTTGAAGAAGAATTAAGAGGCACGGACGGTACCAAAGTGGTGGAAACAAATCCTGACGGAACAGTAAATTCCGATACTGTTACCGAACAACCTGTTGCTGGAAATACTGTATATACTACTTTGGACAGCAATTTACAAAAAGTAGCCAATGTGTCCCTTGCAAATAACGTACAGGCGGCTCAAAGAGCCGGTGCATCTACCTCTACAGAATATGACGGAGAAGATTGTGTGGCAGGTGCCGCCGTTGTCCTAAATGTAAAAGATTTTTCCATATTGGCTGCATCAACTTATCCAAGTTATGATTTGACCAAATATTTGGAAGACAGCAATTACTATACTTCATTGGCAACAGATGAAACAAACAAACCACTAATCAATCGTGCCTTTGACGGAAACTACGTTCCAGGTTCTGTATTTAAACCGCTTGTTGCAGCTGCTGCATTGCAGGAAGGAGTCATTGATACCAATACGCATATGGAATGTAACCATTATTATACATTCTACGCTCCAAGCTATATACCAACCTGTTTGGGATGGCACGGTGACGTTGATTTGCAAAAGGCAATTAAAGTGTCTTGCAATGTTTTCTTTTATGAAGTAGGACGATTACTCGGCATTGATAATATCGATTTATATGCAAAACAATTCGGTTTCGGTCAGGCAACCGGCGTGGAAATTGGAGAAAGTACAGGTACCTTGGCAAGTCCTGAATACCGTACCAGTAATGGAGGAATCTGGCAGCCGGGTGACGTAATTCAGGCTGCCATTGGACAATCTGACAACGCATTTACCCCACTACAGCTTGCAACTTATTGTGCTACCATTGCCAATAACGGTACTCGTTTAAAAACACATTTGGTAAAGCAAGTAACCAACTATAATCGTGACCAAGTAATTTCTGAAACAGAGCCTGAAGTAGTTGCTCAAGTAGATATTTCAGAAGAGAATTTAAAAACTGTTCAGGAAGCTGAAAGGTGTAACGCAGTCAGGTGGTACGGCAAATTCCGCGTATTTGGTGATTATGGATTACGATTGCAGCAAAACAGGTACTGCCGAAAACCCGGGACACTCAGACAATGTAACATTTATCGCTTATGCACCGTATGATGACCCGGAAATTGCCGTTGCAGTGGTATTGGAATATGGTTCTCGCGGTACGTACTCCATGAATGTTGCCAAAGATATTTTTGATGCTTATTTTTATGGCAAAACAGTGGACGAAAACGGAAATCTGGTGATGCCGGAAGAAACAAACAGTTCCAGTACAGCAAACGAATAAAATATTCCAGAAAATTACAAAAACAGCTGTGTTTTATAAAAACCTGTGCTATAATATAGGTTATGAAAAATGAAGCAGTCACTTTATGAAATGGTCAAAAAGGTTCAAAACTTTTCAGCACTATTACTATGATATTCTGAGTTTTTATGAATCTTTTGTTAATTTATCTCTTTCATCTCTAAAACTATACAAAAAATTTTGACTGCTATACTGAATTATGGTAAAATATTGATGAGGTTTTTATATGGGATTAGTAACAGTTATTACATCTGGTAAAGGCGGAGCGGGCAAATCTACTGTCAGCGTAGGTTTGGGCTGTACACTTGCAAAAAACGGAAAAAGAGTTCTCTTAATCGACGGAGATGCAGGTCTTCGCAGCTTAGATGCCATGCTTGGCGTGGATAAAGAATTGGTGTTTGATATTTCTGACATCGTAAACGGTAATTGCGAACCAATTAAAGCAATCTATTCTTGTGAAGAATATACAGGGCTAAACAACCTATTTTTGCTGCCGGCACCGGCTTTAGAAAAACATACCATACATCCGGACTTAATGAAGCAATTGGTTCCTATTTTATCCAGATATTACGACCATGTGATTATTGATTGTCCGGCAGGTATCGGTAAAGGATTTATCTCTGCAGTAGCAGCTGCAGACCGGGCTTTGGTAATAAGTACACCGGACCCTATTTGCATTCGTGACAGTGATAAAGTCCGTCAATTACTAGAGGAACGAGGGATACGCCAACAGCGTTTGGTAATCAATCGTTTTAGTTTTGAGTCGTTTCGTAAAATGCAGCATTATCAAGATATTGATACGATTATCGATGAAACCGGTATTCGTTTAATTGCTGTACTGCCGGACGACATTCATTTGCAGACCAATCCGGCAAAAGCTGTGGTAAATCATTCGCGTTCGCCAGGAACAATGGCTTTACAGCGTTTAGCGGCTCGTCTTGAAGGTGAATCTGTTCCTCTATTCCCATTAGAAAGATTATAATGATCTTCCGTTTCAAATTTATACGTAAAAGGAGGGGCAATCGTGAACATTGCTTTAATCGCACATGACGCGAAAAAGGAATTAATGGTACAATTCTGCATTGCGTATTGTGGAGTACTCAGCCGCCATAATTTATGTGCCACCGGTACTACAGGCAAAATGGTAACCGAAGCAACCGGACTTAAAATCCAACGTTTTTTATCCGGTGCTCAAGGAGGCGACCAGCAAATTGCTTCCCGCATCGCATGTAATGAAATTGACATGCTTCTGTTTTTCCGTGATTCTTTAACACCAAAGCCGCATGAACCAAGCGATATGCATTTATTACGCTTATGTGATGCGCACAATATTCCATTTGCAACGAATATTGCAACAGGTGAAGTTCTTATTCATGGTCTGGAACGTGGAGATTTAGAATGGCGTAACTTGTTAAGAGAACCCGGAATGTAATCATCTATTAGATAACAAAAAGAGTTTTTGCTAGCTTTGTTAGCAAAAACTCTTTTTTTATTTATAGATATTTCACTATAAATTTTAGACACAAATTTAGTATACATTTACAAAATTGCTCTATTTGTTCACTTTTTTACTTTTATATATTGTCAATACAAAAAATCTATGCTATATTTTGAGTTACCTTTAGCTAACTTATCATATTATTTCTATAGTATTAATATGATATAGTTTTATCTTACACGAAAAAAGTAGGATACATATATAGAAGAGTTAGCACACACTAACGATTTTGGGGGTAATCATGAAAGGCAGACTCTTAACCATTATTTTAGCCGTCACCTTATTCCTTTTGGCTGTTCTTTCCCTTTTTGTAGGCGTGATTGATATCAATTTATCTTCTCTATTCTCCGGTGATGCAAAACAGTGGGAAATTTTCATTGTTTCTAGGTTACCTCGACTATTGGCAATCTTATGTACCGGCGTGGGCATGAGTGTTGCCGGTTTGATTATGCAGCAGCTTTGCATGAATAAATTTGTTTCTCCTACCACGGGAGCAACCATTTCATCTGCCCAATTTGGTATTTTGTTGGCACTATTGTTTATGCCAGGAGCTACTTTATGGGGACGAGCTTTATTTGCATTTGCCACAGCGATTCTTGGTACATGGCTATTTGTGTGGTTTATTCAAAGAGTAAAATTTAAAGACGTTGTTATGGTTCCTCTGGTTGGTATTATGTTCGGCAACGTTATTGGCGGCGTTACCAACTTTTTAGCCTATAAATTTGAAATGACACAGGCATTATCCTCTTGGTTAGTGGGTCATTTTTCTCTTGTGATAAAAGGGAGATACGAAATTGTTTATTTGGTTGTGCCGCTTGTAATCATTGCATTTATTTTTGCCAATCATTTTAATATTGTTGGCCTAGGAAAAGATTTTTCTAAAAACTTAGGCGTAAATTATAATCTGATTTTATTTATAGGGCTTACCATTGCCGCCGTAATTACCGCATCTGTAGTGGTGGTGGTAGGGTCTATTTCATATATCGGCCTAATTGTGCCAAATGTGGTAGCCATGTTTAAAGGTGATAAAATACGCGGTACCTTAGTAGATACCGCCTTGTTTGGAGCAATATTTGTACTGGTCTGCGATATGATAGGCAGAGTGGTAATTGCTCCGTATGAATTGCCGATTGAATTGATTGTAGGTATTTTGGGAAGTATCCTTTTCATCGGTTTATTGTTATATCGTTTAAAAAATGGGAGAAAAGCAATCAGACTTACAGGTTCCGGAACCACAAGCTGCGGCAATTCCAGCTCCCACTTGGATGGAGGTAGCCAAACATGAATCAAGCCGTATTCCGTTCAAACCTAACAAAAATTATCATTTTATCAGTATTAGCCCTTGCCGCAGCCACTGCTTATATGCTGACAGATGTGAACTTTGCCAATGAAAAACTGTTTTTATATGCAATGAAAATTCGCACACCTAAACTAATTGTTATGATACTTACTGCTTTTGCCATTGGAGGCGCCTCTATTGTTTTCCAATCTGTAATTAACAATCGTATTGTAACCCCTTGTTTGCTGGGGATGAACTCCCTGTATACCTTAATTCATACTGCTGTCGTCTTTTTCGCCGGGTCTAGCAGCATCCTTGCGGCAAATGCCAACCTTTCGTTTGCCGCGGACTTAATCATTATGGGTGTAACCGCAACATTAATATATAGTTACTTTTTTAAAAAGACAAAGCACAATGTATTGTATGTATTGCTGATAGGCACTGTACTTACTTCTTTATTTTCCAGTATTCAAACAACCTTGACAAGAGTAATGGACCCAAATGAATATGATAATTTATTAAATACACTTGTAGCCAGTTTCAGCAATATTAACACAGAAATTATTATTTTTTCAGTGATTGTATTAGGCGTAGTCATTGCTTTTTTAGGAAAGGATTTATCTGTTTTAAATGTTCTTACT
>SCPN01001661.1_pt1 | contig 140079 bp, 143 predicted proteins | sample 6106831 | NCBI WGS metagenome assembly SCPN01 (sample SAMN10720447, study PRJNA508395) | human gut metagenome | isolation source: Participant 1, 0 month | reverse complement strand
CTAACATTTACAAAGATAATATCTTTTTCTCCTTTTACGCATCCCTTCATGTATTCTCCATAGGTCATAGCGCGTGTATCATTATCTATTGTTACCCGAAATCCAATTTTTTCAGTTAGCACCTCTGCTAGGGTCTTTCTTCAAAATTAAATAGACTGAAACTATACCCGGATTCAGGATTTACCCTACCGGAAACATTTATATTGATATTTAATATTTTATCATTGTCAACATCTGCATTCTTTATAAATTGGAGAATAAGCCTGCATAGCTCATCAAGTGCTTCTGAAGTGTTTTCTGATTTAAAGGGGATATTCATTTTTAATTCTACCATATCACCTTTGAAATTGAGTTAAACCTATATTAATCGCAAATTTCTTGATGTCTACCCCAATGAAGTATCCGGATTCGGGGTTAAGCCCGTATAAGCTGGGATAACGTCCACCACTTGTCTCCAGTTTGCCATAATCATTAATATAGCCTTCTTCACACATTTCGCTAATGAATTTTGTGACAGTTGGGACGCTAAGATCTAGTTCTTTTGCTAAATCTGTAATAGTAGAACTATATATATAATGCGTAATAATCTTCTTCTTGAGAAGAGCGTTTTTGGTTCCTGCTTCTATTTCTTTCAGTAAATGTTGTTTCATCTTAGTTCTTCTTTATTCTTTTCCACAAAGATAATAAATTTATTTATTAATAGGTGTTTGATGAATTTGAATTTGTTGTAATGCCCGTTTCTGTATTCTTCTTTGGCACAAATGACTAATGCAAAATATCAGGTTTTGCAAATTGATATAATAAATAATTTTATTAATACAAACGTGTATATTAAATATTAGTCCTATATTTGTGCAGATATTGTTTAACTATAAATAAAAGGAGAAATATGATTGTATCTAATTTGCAAAACAGTCAGCGCATTGAAGGGTTCCACCCTATGTTTGGATGTTTATTTGACTATGTGAAAACGCATGATTTACTTCACGCGGAATTGGGGCGTATTGAGATTGATGGTGAGCGTCTATTTATTAATAATGTAAATCCAGAGTGTGTAGCTCCTGATAAGCAGGTTTTAGAGTTGCATCACGATTACATTGATGTGCATATTCTGTTAGAGGGGCAGAGAAACGATTGGCTGGAAAGCTTTAGAGGATTTGAAAATGGGTTAAGGCATATTCTAAAGAGAGGAAGAATGTGCTTTATATTCGGATCGTCCTACTACTTATGTTAATCTGCTACCGGGACAATTTGTGATTGTATATCCGGAGGATCCTCATGCACCTCTTATCGGTCATGGTAAAATTCGTAAATTAATAGCTAAAGTAAAGCTTTGATTTACTATTGGTTTGCTTTTCGATGCAAAAAAAGGTGGCGTTATTTATTGTAGTAGCGCTGCCTTTTTTAGTCGTATAGACTATTGTTGTGTATTGCTTATTAATTAATTACCGTGATATAATAAAATATTTAATTAAATATTTGGATAATAATAAAAATGTCTATATGTTTGCAATGATTTAATACGAGTGAAACATAAAAAAATACTTTATATGAAAAACAAGAATATTTATCCCTGGGTGGTAGTTGGTTTATTGTGGATAGTGGCGCTTCTTAATTATATGGATCGCCAGATGCTTTCTATGCAAGAAGCTATGAAAGTTGATATTGTGGAGTTGAATAAAGCAGAGGCTTTTGGAGCTTTGATGGCTATTTTTTTGTGGATATATGGTTTTATGAGTCCCGTTGCCGGAATAATAGCAGATAGGTAAATCGTAAATGGTTGGTGGTTGGCAGTCTTTTTGTTTGGTCTGCTGTTACTTTCTTGATGGGGTATGCTCAAGATTTTCACGAACTTTATTGGTTGCGTGCTATAATGGGAATCAGTGAAGCGTTGTATATTCCGTCGGCTTTGTCGTTGATTGCTGACTGGCATGAGGGGAAATCACGTTCTTTAGCGGTAGGAGTACATATGACGGGATTGTATGTAGGCCAGGCTATTGGTGGTTTTGGGGCTACGGCTGCTGCAGTTTTTTCATGGCAGAGCACTTTTCATTGGTTTGGTATTGTTGGTATTGCCTATTCTTTGGTACTTATATTATTTTGAAAGAAAATCCTATTCATAATATTGCTGTTAAGGAAATAGACAATACTCCTAAAGAGAAGAAACCTTCTGTCATAAGTGGGCTTTCCTTGCTGTTTACTAACTGGGCATTTTGGATAATTCTTATCTATTTTGCTGCTCCCAGCCTTCCGGGATGGGCTACAAAGAATTGGCTTCCGACGTTATTTGCAGATAGTCTGAATATTCCTATGGCTGAGGCAGGTCCGATCTCTACCATAACAATTGCAGTATCGTCTTTTATCGGTGTTATTCTAGGTGGAATATTGTCCGACCGTTGGGTGCAAAAAAATATTCGTGGACGTATTTATACAGGAGCTATTGGTTTGGGAATGACCATCACGGCGTTGCTTTTGCTTGGTTTTGGTCATAGCTTTATCAGTGTGATTGGTGCGGGTCTGCTCTTTGGTATTGGTTTTGGAATATTTGATGCTAATAATATGCCTATTCTGTGTCAGTTCGTATCGGCAAAACATCGTGCAACCGCTTATGGCATAATGAATATGACCGGAGTATTTGCCGGAGCTGCCGTGACCGAGGTTCTTGGCAAATGGACAGATGGTGGAAGCTTGGGACAAGGATTTGCAATGTTAAGCATTGTAGTAGCTGTGGCATTGGTACTTCAAATCTATTTCTTAAGGCCGAAGACAGATAATATGGTAGATTGAGAATAATACTAACTTTATAAAAAATAAAATGATGGAACGAATTAAAGGACTTATTGATGCACCGTTTACTCCTTTTTATGAAAATGGTGAAATAAATTTAGAACCAATTGAAGCATACGCTAAAATGCTGGTAAAGAATGGGCTGCAAGGAGTTTTTATCAATGGCTCTTCCGGTGAAGGCTATATGCTGACAGAAGAAGAACGTATGCAACTGGCTGAACGTTGGGTATCTGTTGCTCCTGAAGGTTTTAAAGTGATTGTACATGTTGGCAGTTGCTGTGTGAAAGCGAGCCGTATGCTGGCCGAACATGCACAAAAGATCGGCGCATGGGGTATTGGTGCTATGGCTCCACCCTTTCCGAAGATTGGACGTATTGAAGAATTAGTTAAGTACATCGAAGAGATTGCATCCGGTGCACCCGAACTGCCTTTCTATTATTATCATATTCCGGCATTTAATGGCGCTTTTTTGCCGATGGTTAAATTGTTGGAAGCAGTAGATGGACGTATTTCTAATTTTGCAGGTATCAAATATACTTTTGAAAGTATGTATGAGTACAATCAGTGTCGTTTATATAAGAATGGTAAGTTCGATATGCTGCATGGTCAGGATGAAACGATTCTTCCTTGTCTGGCTATGGGCGGTGCTCAAGGTGGCATTGGGGGAACTACCAATTATAACGGAAAAGAGTTAGTCGGTATTATCGATGCATGGAAAGCGGGTGATTTGGAAACAGCTCGCGAACGGCAGAATTTCTCACAAGAAGTGATTAATGTTATCTGTCATTTCCGTGGAAATATAGTCGGCGGAAAACGCATCATGAAATTGATAGGTCTTGATTTAGGTAAGAACCGTACTCCGTTTCAGAATATGACAGATGCAGAAGAGGCGCAGATGAAAGCAGAATTGGAAGCAATCCATTTCTTCGAACGTTGTAATAAATTCTAATAGTACGAGACATGGACGAAACAGAATATATAAATCAATGGGCTACATCCTATAAGGACGACATAATGAACAACATTATGCCGTTCTGGATGAAGTATGGTTTGGACCGTAAACATGGCGGTGTCTATACTTGCGTCAATCGCGATGGTAATATAATAGATACCACAAAGTCTGTGTGGTTTCAGGGACGTTTTGGTTTCATAGCAGCATTTGCATATAATAATATAGAGAAAAATCCCGAATGGCTTTCCGCTTCGAAAAGTTGTATTGACTTTATAGAGTCCCATTGCTTTGATACGGACGGACATATGTTTTGAAGTGGCGGAAGATGGTACTCCCTTGCGTAAACGTCGTTATGTGTTCTCCGAAGGGTTTGCTGCTATTGCAATGGCAGAATATGCCTTGGCAACTGGTGATAAAAATATGCAGAGAGCTTTGGAGATTTTCAAGAGCATACAGCATTTTCTTGAAACTCCCGGTTTGTTGGAACCGAAATATCTGCCTGCATTGGAAGCACGGGGGCATTCAATAACGATGATCTTGATCAATACAGCTTCTCGAATCCGTATGGTTGTTGACGACCCGGTGCTGACAGAGCAAATAGACCGTTCGATTGTAGCATTACGTCAATACTTCATTCATCCTGAATTCAAAGCTTTGCTTGAGATGGTAGGACCCAATGGTGAGTTTATTGATACTTGTAACGGACGTCTCATAAATCCGGGACATTGTATTGAAACGGCCTGGTTCATCATGGAAGAAGCTAAATATCGCAACTGGGATAAAGATTTACTCCAATTGGCTCTTCAAATTCTCGATTGGTCCTGGGAATGGGGATGGGACAAGGAGTTCGGTGGAATCATCAATTTCCGTGACTGCCGTAATCTTCCGGTTCAAGATTATTCTCAGGATATGAAATTCTGGTGGCCGCAAACAGAAGCTATTATTGCTACTTTATATGCGTATCAGGCTACCGGAGATGAGAAATATCTTCAGATGCATAAGCAGATCAGTGATTGGACGTACGCTCACTTCCCGATAAGAGTACGGAGAGTGGTATGGTTATCTTCACCGTGACGGTACCGTAGCCCAACCTGCCAAAGGGAATCTCTTTAAAGGTCCTTTCCATATACCTCGTATGATGATTCGCAGTTATATGCTTTGTAAGGAACTTCTTTGAAGTATTATGTAGCTTTTAAAGATTAAATCTAAAACTATGTGTATATCGAAAAGCATACTATTAGCAGGACTTATGCTTCTCTTTTCTTATATGAAAGGAGAAGCGCAGTCAAATACTAAAAACACTTTTTCTGAGTTTCCTAAATACACCGTGTTTTCTGCAGGGGATGATAATGTGAATAGTTATCGTATTCCTTCATTATTGACAGCTAAAGATGGTTCTTTGCTTGTGTTTTGTGAAGCGCGTAGAGAAAGTTGGCAAGATAAAAGTCGTACAGATATAGTAGTGAAGCGTAGCACAGATAATGGTCAGACATGGTCGGTCATGCAAGATTTGACAAAAGGAACTACCGGGGCTTATATGGATCCAACCCCTATTTTAGATTCAAGCACTGGCAAGGTTTTTCTTTTTACGACTTTCTGGCCGACAGATGACCATTCAGGAGCTAATAATCGTGCCATTCTTATTACTTCGGATGATAATGGTCAGTCTTGGTCTGCTCCAGCTGATGTTACTGCATCTTTGATACCTGATGGACGCTATATATATGGTTTTGGTCCGGAGCAGGATTACAGATGGTAGGTGAGAAGTACAGTGGACGTTTAATTTTGCCGGCCCGTATTTCTGATACAGAAAGAAAAATAGCACATGATGTTGCTATTTTCTCAGACAATCATGGTGAAACGTGGACAGTAGGAGGGAATGGAGATACAGATAATGAGTTTCAGATTGCAGAATCTCCTAATGGAGTTTTAGTGTATAATGCTCGGGTATCAGGTGCACGTATGGTAGCATATAGCAAAGACGGAGGCATGACTTGGAGTAAAGCAGTGAAAGATCCGACTCTGCCTGGCGTGTCTAAAGGCTGCCAAGCTAGTGTGCTAGGGAAAGGTGCACATCTTTATTTCTCTGGAATAAAGGGAATTCCGGAAACTCCAGAATATGACGAAAGAGCTGGGTTGACTTTATATAAAAGTTGTAATGGCGGAAAAACTTGGAATGATAGTCTGCTTTTGTATGACAAAGCTTCCGGATATAGCTGTATGGCTTTGTTACCGGACGAACGAATGGCTATAATCTTTGAAACAGCAGATACACAATCGTTTACTCGTAAATCGTTACCTAATATAAAACCTCTTAAACGACCGGTTAACTGGCTAAAGCTAGATTTAATTTTAGTGCCTATTATTAATCTTTAATTTTTTTATTTATGAAATACTTATTTAATGTTTTAATTCTAAATATTGGATTATGCCTTCTTTATGCCTGTTCGGATGATAACGTTAATGATTTCAGTCCGGTACCTTATCCGGATGAGGTTGTGGATCCAAATCCTGACCCTGAGCCTGGTTCAGAACCGGTATGGGAGGTAGCTTCTCCAACAATTACTGTATTCAATTCGAAAGCAAGTAATGACATTTCATATCGTGTTCCTGCCATAGCGGTTACAAAGAAAGGTAGCATACTTGTTTTGTGAAGCCTCGTTATGGAACTTGGCAAGACAAAGCGGGGCGGACGGATATTCTGATGAAACGTAGTACTGATAAGGGGTAACATGGACTGAAAAGAACTTAACCAGTCAAACTACTTCATCAAAGTTGTCATATATGGATCCGACTGTTGTTGTCGACCAAGTTACAGGGAAAATCTTTTTGTTTACCTCTTTATGGGATGCCGTAGGTAAAGAGTCGGGCAAGCAAGGTTATAACAATAGAGCTATAATGTATACTTCGGAAGATGATGGATTAAATTGGACAAGAAAAGATCTTACAGACGAAGTGACAATTGGAATTTTTAGTGGTGCGACAAGAATGATTGGTAGCTTTGGTCCTGGTTCAGGAGTACAAATGACATCAAGTGAACAATATAAGAACCGTCTGATTGTTCCTATACGTACTTTTAAGGTGAATGAAGCTGCTGGCACCGTTTCAAATGGCGGAAATACAGCTATGTGGTCAGATGATAACGGAGTGACGTGGGAAACCGGGCAACCTAATAAGTCTGGTGAATGGACAGTAACGGAAGCGCCTGACGGTGCATTGATTGGCAATATCCGTTATAACGGATACCGTCAGAACTATGTAAGTACAGATGGTGGAGCCAAATGGCCTTCTTTTTCAGATTATGCTCCGACAGCACTACCTACTCCAGCCAAAGGCTGTGCAGGAAGTGTTATAGTAAAGGATGAATGGTTGTATTACTGTGGTTCGAAAGGGATTGCTGAGACAGCAGCTCATGACGATCGTGGTATATTATATTTGGCTAAAGCTAAATTCTTTGGAGGTCATTCGCATACATTCGACCCGGCAGACCAAATGGTACTTTATGACAAAGCTGCAGGATATACATGTATGGCTCTTTTGCCTGATGGTGACATGGCTGTTGTTGCCGAACTCGGTGATGAGCCGGGATTCCAAAAACTATCAACTCGTCCGGCTGGATGGATGAGATTGGAACTGTTTATATTATCTACTAAATAACTTCTTTAATATGAGAAAAATACATTTAAAGTACTACCGTGAAGTAATTTTCATGGTAGGGGCCATGCTTTGTTCCATTGTCAGCATATATGCACAAGTTGGGCAAATGGTAAGTGGTGTTGTGAAAGATGTTGCAGGAGAGCCCTTGATTGGTGTCTCTGTATTGGAAGTGGGCACATCAAATGGTGCTATTACAGATTTGGATGGAAAATATACGTTAACATTAACGAAGAACAAATCGGTTCTTGTTTTTTCATACATAGGTTATGTTCAACAGAATGTTTCGGTGGATGGACGCAAGAATATTATGGTAGTGATGAAAGATGATGCCATAGGTTTGCAGGAAGTTATTGTCACAGGTTATGGTAAAACCGTTACTAAAGATAAACTGACGGCAGCTATATCCAAAGTATCTTCTGAAGTTTTGGAGAAAGGTGTACGTTCCAATCCATTGACAGCTTTGGCTGGTACGGTTACTGGTGTACGTGTTACACAAACTTCCGGTCAGCCAGGAGCAGGCCCTTCTATCCAGGTACGTGCAGGTGCTTCTTTGAACGGTTCAGGTAGTCCGTTGTATATTATCGACGGTGTGCAGAAAGATGATATGAATGATATCAACAGCAACGATATTGAGTCTATTGAAGTCTTGAAAGATGCTGCTGCGACAGCATTATATGGTGCACGTGCCAACAATGGTGTAGTATTGGTGACTACCAAGAGCGGTCATGTGGGAAAAACAACAGTAACTTTGAACGTAAATATCGGTAAAGGTTTTGCCCGCGACAACTATGATTTTATGAATGCCCGTGATTATCTCTATTGGGAGCGTATGGCGGCAAAGCGTAGTGGAGACGATATGAATTTGGTGAATGGATGGGGTACAGGAAATGACATTACTGCCGACGGAAATAAAAGCAGCAACGGTATCTATAGTACATCTATTCTGACGGATAAAAATAAGTATCTCCTGGACTACGGTTGGCAGTCGATGAAAGATCCTGCCTCAGACAATTATCTATTGTTCAAGGAAACTGATTTTATGAAGTTGAACACGCAGGATGCCTGGACGCAGGATTATAATGTTTCGTTCTCCGGTGGAAACGATAAAGGTAAGTATTATTCAAGTATCGGATATTATGATGAAACGGGGTTTCCGTTGGAGTCGGGATACCAGCGTTTGTCTTTTAACTTAAATGGTGAATATAAAATTAAAAGTTGGTTGAAAGCTTCCGGTTTCGTAAACTTTTCACGTTCGGAAACCAACCCTAACTACATGAGTGACGCTAATTTCTGGAGCGTAGTGGCTGCGGCCCCGCCTACTTTCAAAGGGGCTAATCTGGATGGAACAGTTATTACACTACTCAATAATACCCAGAATGCCAACTGGAATGAGATGAAGAACTACTATTATCGTAGAAATACAGCTTATAAGACCACATTGGGAACTTCTTTTCAAGTGGATTTGATGAAAGGACTTAGTCTGAAACTGAGTGGTATGTGGTATCTTTGGATGAAAGAAACAGAATCTTTTGATAAAGAATTGCCTACTGCTCCCGGCAAGCTGAATTCTAACCGCAAAGCTTCTGCTACTTATGCGCGCAAACTGGATCAGACTTACAACGCCATTCTTAATTACAATGCCTCATTCGGTGACCATAACGTCAGTGCAGTCGGAGGTTTTGAAATTATAGACAAATATAACTACGGACTCTCGACATCAGGTCAGGGAGCTACTTCCGATGATTTTATCGGGTTGCAGTTTACTGCCCCGTTGGATGCTAATGGGAAATCTACCCGTAACATGTCTACCACTCACACACAGGAGCGTATCATGTCCGGTTTTGTAAATGCGACCTATGACTATAAAAGCAGGTATCTTTTCTCTTTTTCCGGACGTTACGACGGTTATTCCAAGCTGGTAGACAACCGTTGGGGATTTTTCCCTGGTGTCAGTGCCGCATGGAATGTGTATCGTGAAGAATTCATGGAGAAATATCTGGATATATTTTCCAACATAAAGGTTCGTATGGGATACGGGCAGAATGGTAACGTGAACGGTATTGGGTTGTACGAACTACAAGGCAGTTATGGAAATGCCGGTAACTACAACGGTATCTACGGTCTGTTGATTAACGATATTGCTTATCCCGGATTGCGTTGGGAGAAGACGACTTCTTTTGATACTGCGATAGAATTAGGATTGTTTAATAAGGTAGACTTGGCCGTAGGTTACTTCAACAAAAAGACTACCGACTTGATTGCTAATGTACCTTTAGCTTCCTCATCCGGTGTAGGCTCGATGACGACAAATAACGGCGCTGTGCGTAGTCAGGGTATGGAGCTTGAAGTCAATTACCGCATTTTTGATCGTAAGGACTTTAAATGGAATGTAGGTGCCAACATCACTTTGTGAAATCCAAAATTCTGCAATTGCCTGATAACGGTAATGAGAACAACCGCCAGGGCGGAACGGAAGTTTACAAAGGCAAAGGTAGTAATGAAACCGTATGGAAGGGGGGAATGCAGGAAGGACAGTCTTATGGTGATATCTACGGATTTAAGATGATGCACGTTGTACGTGACGAAGCCGATTTGGCAAATTATGCTTATTACGTAGACAAGATTCCTTCTAAACCGATATATGGTCCGGCGGCTTATGCGCAGTTGACAGTTGAACAGCAGAAAAATGCACAGCAGTTAGCTCCAGGGGATGCAGTATGGTACGATGTGAATGGTGATGGAATTATTGATACGTACGATCAGGTGAAGCTTGGCAATGAGATTCCAAAGTGGATGGGTGGTTTCAATACGTCCGTTACATGGAAAGGTCTGACATTATTTGCACGGTTCGACTATGCGTTGGGATACAAGAAGTGGAATAGCGGTTATCAATATTTCATGGGTATCACTTCCGGTCACTTCAATGTTCCGGATTTGGCTAAAAAGACATGGACGGAAGATAATCCGGGTGCAGAACTTCCGGTATTGATGACTAACGACACTAACTTTAAAAGAACTATACCCGCAATACTTCATTGTTCTGGGAAGATGCTTCTTACCTGTGTGCCCGTGAGATTTCCTTGAGCTACGATTTACCTTCGCAGTGGACTAAAAGCCCTCATGGATAAAGTGACGGTGACGCTTACCGGACAGAATTTGTTCTACATAACGGACAATCGTCTCTACACTCCTGAATATGGGACCACCAGTAGCAACAAGGGCGGATATGCTTTGCCTAAGACAGTTCTGATGGGATTAAAGGTTGTGTTCTAAAATCATAAAGAAAGATAGCATTATGAAAAAAATAAAATATACATTATTAGTGTTGTTGATAGGAGCCATGCAGTCTTGCGATTATTTGGACTTGAGTCCGGTAGACTCCTACGGTATCAGTAATTACTGGAGTACCAAAGATCAGGCGGAACGTTTTGTGCGTGGTTTGCATTATCGTGTTCGCGAACGTCAGGAAGTGTTGTTCAAAATGGGTGAACTTAGAGGTGGAACCTTTTACGGCTCAAACTCTTCCTTGTTCAATCAGACTATTAGCGATGTGCCGGCTGTGACAAACAACCTCACCGAAGCTAATTCTGTAATAAGTAACTGGGGTAACTTCTATATGGACATCATGCAGATTAACCATGCCATCCAGTCCGTACCCGGCAGTTCTGCCTTGAATGAAACAGAAAAGAACTATTATATGGGTGTGTTGCACGGATTGAGAAGCTTTTATTACTTTCATCTGTTCCGTACCTATGGCGGAGTTCCTCTAGTTGAAACCGCACGTGTGATGGACGGTAGTTTTACCCCTTCCGACTTGAATCAGCCGCGGGCTACGGAAGAAGAAGTCTACAATTTCCTTGTAAAAGACATCAAGGCATCAGAAGATTATTTTGCAGATGATGCATTTACCATCAATTCTACAGACAAGAGTTCTTATTGGAGCAAGGCAGCAACAAAGATGTTGAGAGCTGAAATCCTGTTGTGGGGATGTAAGGTAAAACCCATTGGCGGTGGAAGCGTTTACTCGAAAAATATACCGGCCGACTTGGCGGCAGCAAAGCAAGCGTTGCAGGATATTATAGATTGCGGCAAATACGACTTTGCTTCCAAGACCAGCTTTGAAGAGGTTTTTGACGTAAAGAAGAAAGATAATAAAGAAATGATATTCGTAATTCGCTACATGCTGAATGAGAAAGAGAATTTCTTTAGCAAATTCATGTATCCTACGAATACCAATCTGGTAGGTTTCGAGAATGCAGATGGTGTAGAGTACAAAGGCAATAATGTGAATCCTTTGAAACTGAATGGTACGGCATCCAACTATCAGTATACAAAAGAATTCTTTGATACATTCAGTGAAAGCGATATTCGTCGTAGCGCCACTTTCTTTGATGTATATAAGGTAGACGGCGGAGCGGCAGCCATACTCTTGAATAAATATAAAGGAGAACTGGACAATGATATACGTAAGTTTACGAATGACTGGCCAGTCTATCGCTATGCGGATTTGCAGTTGATGCTAGCTGAAATCGTGGCATTGCAGGGAGGTGATCCTGCTGCATACATCAATAGTGTCCGTGAACGTGCATACGGTTCCGCATATGCCGCCAATAAATACCCCCGTGGTAGTGAGACAGCAGAAGAAGCGATTCTGGAAGAACGCTCCAAAGAGTTTGTTGGTGAAGGTAAGCGTTGGTATGACATCCGCCGTATGAAGGATGGAGAATTGGCTAAAGCTCTTCAGATTAGCGTTACGGGCGACCTTGTCGAGAAACATCTGTTATGGCCTGTCGATGCTACGGTAATGTCGAAGGACCCATTGGTACAGCAGACGCCGGGTTATTAGTCTGCCTGTCAGATTCATATCATTCATTAAAATTTAAATCATACAAAGATGAAAAAACAATCTATATTTTCAGTCTTAGGACTCTGTGCAGTGTTACTTGCTACTGCATGCAGTGACGATGACTATACTCAGACTGATTTTACACGTCCGGCGGGAGGAAATCAGATTTTCTTTAATTGCCAGTCACAGTTGGGTGATAACAAGACGACTTGGGCGGCTGATAGTAAAATAGGCTTCTTCTGCGAGCAGACAAAAACAAACAACCTTGTTGTGGGCGTTGCAGCTCCTTTTGTGGGACAGACCGAGGGGATGTTCTACACACAGGTAGCGTGGGGGAGTGGTGAACATACATTCTATGTTTATTCACCTTATAGTAAAACTAACACTGCGGCAACATCCATAGCGGGGATTTTGAATAGTACGCAATTGCAGTCGGGGACGTCCAATGCTCACTTGGCAAGCACTGCTTTGACATATGCAGCAATAAACACATCAGAAGTGGAAAACGCCGTTCCAGTGACATTTAAGCATGCATTGGGGTATTTGGATGTCGCTTATACTACAGTAGCCAAGTATTCGGGATGGAAAGTGAAGTCGATAGAACTTTCTGCACCAGAGGGAACACCTTTGGTTGGGAATTATAAGTTCAATTTGACCACGGGCTCATTTAGTATTTCTGAAGGTTCTTCCGATGTCTTGTTGAAAATAGATAATGCACCGGAATTGGTCGCAAATAAAGAATTTCATGGATATATTTCAGTAAATCCATTGGCTTTATCTTCAGTAAAATGCCCTGTTAAACTCATATTGGAGAAAACAGGTGTTGAAGATATTGCTTTGACTGGTGAGATTGATTGGATGAATATAATTGCCGGAGAATTTACTACCTTGACTTTGGATTTAGATCAATTGACTAGTGGTTCTGTAGTGGATACCTCTATCGATTTGAGCGAGAACGAAACGGCAAACTGTTACATAGCTGGCAAAGCCGGACAGGAATATCGTTTCAAAGCTACGGTGATGGGAAATGGTGCTACTACTCAGCCTGTTGCTGATTATGACCCGCTATCGGGAACTGCTCCTGGGATTACTCCGAAAACATTAGCACCGGCATCGGCTAATATACTTTGGCAGACTGCGCCAGGATTGATTTATGGAGTCCAACTGAAAAATGGATATATTTACTTTACCTTGAACGGTTCCGAGAATACGTCTTTGGATGCAGGAAACGCTGTTATTGCAGCTTATGCAGCAGATGGCACTACAATTCTTTGGAGTTGGCATATTTGGGTGACGGATGCTGATTTGGATTCCAAAGTGGAAACATATACTATTCATTCGGACTACAATGACTATAATAAGTTGGTCAATCCTGTAATGATGGATAGAAACTTAGGTGCTCTTTCTGACGGATATTGGGCAGTAAATAAAAACAATAAAGCTCAAGGAATGCGTTATCAATGGGGACGTAAAGATCCATTCCCGGAAAGAGATGATGCTGGTGCTGGGTCAGTAACAGTTTTGACGACTTATGACAAGGATGGTAACGCATTTGATGCTATTAAATCACTGACTGTTGCTACTGATAATACTTGGGGATGGATTACTACACCGATAGAAGCTAATGATATTGCCCGATATCCAATGTGCTACATAGCATCTGGTGCAAAAAGTTGGCTCGTAGATGGTGGTAATGATTTGTGGGGAAACGCCAATATTGTGACAGCAACCAGTTCGGTAGTGAATGAGTCTGGTAGTAAGACTATCTATGATCCATGTCCACCGGGATATCGTGTACCTCATGCATATGTTTGGACAGGATTTGTAAATATTGCGGCTGGAGGTAAATATAGTACTGGTGCGGTTACTGTAAATGTTAATGGTACGATGGCTGATTTTATTTCAAATGCCGGAGGTACTTTCACTGTCGGGGCAACTCCTAGTTATGCAACTTCGGGATATGTGAATAATGCTACATTTGTAATAAAGAACCCAGCTAATAGAGGGCAATCTTGGAGTAACAGTCCGGTAACTGCTGCAAATGCTTGTTGTTTGATGTATGATACTGCTAATTTCTTCCCTCTGAGAAGTCAGGCTAGAGCATATGGCTATCCAGTTCGTTGTATGAAAGACAATACCGCAAACTAAATAATAACTTTTCATTTAATAAATCCTTGGCGTGCTTTATCTAAATCATGCCAAGGATTCTTTTCATCATAGGACGATAGGAGTGACCTTTTCATTATATAACATTACAATGAGAAAAAGTATAATAGTTGGTTTATTAATGCTGACAGTTTACAGTAGCATTATTTCCGCCCAAACTATGGAAGTAATAGGACGGGAACATAATATCATTCAATCAGAACGACAGGATGGACGATTCCTGAGTACTTACGGAGTTGTTCACGCAATGCTTTCACATGTGAAACCAGAATGTGCATTTCAGCAAAATATGACTGGGGAAGAATTTCGTGAATGGCAACATAAAGTACGGAAGTCAATGCAGGAGATTATGAACTTTCCCGAAATTAAGGACATACCATCACCTAAACGGCTATACAGTAAGCAACGTGATGGTTACAAACTGGAAAAGTGGGAATTTTATCCTTTGCCCGAATGTGTATCTACTTTTTTAGTGCTGATACCGGATTCTTTACGGCAGTCGGTTCCTGCTGTTTTATGTATTCCCGGTTCTGGTGGTAGTAAAGAAGGATTGGCAGGCGAGCCGGGCGTCTCCTCGAAGCTGAATGATGATTATCAGAATCCAAGGTAACAATGGCACGAAATTTTGTGAAAGCTGGTTATGTGGCAGTATCCGTTGATAATCCAGCAGCCGGTGAGTCCTCGGATTTGGAATGTTATGCACGTGGAAGAAATTATAATTACGATTTGGTGTCGCGAATTCTGTTAGAGTTGGGATGGAGTTATTTGGGATATACTTCTTATCTTGATATGCAAGTTCTTCAATGGATGAAAACACAGCCCTATATCCGTAAAGACCGGATTATCGTAAGTGGCTTTTCACTGGGGACAGAACCGTTAATGGTACTGGGAACACTCGATACGTCTATTTACGCTTTTGTTTACAATGATTTCTTATGTCAAACTCAAGAACGTGCATTGGTAATGACCGTGCCTGATAAGGACGGCACACGACCTTTCCCCAACTCTATCCGCCATCTGATACCTGACTTTTTGCACAAGTTCAACTTTCCCGATATTGTTGCTGCTTTGGCTCCCCGTCCTATGATATTGACGGAAGGGGGACTGGATCGTGACTTGAATCTTGTACGTGCTGCATATAAAATTGCCGGACATCCGGAGAATATCGAGATACATCATTATTCTAAATATGCCGATCCGCATAATCGGACGGACTTTGACGCATTGCCGGAAGGACTCGATAGAGATGAGTTTTATAGATGGGTGAACGTAGACGGCTCTAATCATTATTTTAAATCGGAATTAGTTCTTCCTTGGTTAAAGAAACTTTTAGAATAGATTGTATATTTGTTACTGTCTATTTGGAGTGATAGTCTTTTTATATCCCACGTATGCAGGCTATATATCCCCACATATGTGGGATATAAATTTAGAGCCATTCAAGTTGGGACATTAAACCATGGTAGCTGGGTTTATACGGATTTATTGCAATAAAAAAAGCCGTCTTATGCTTGTGGAACCTTTATTTGGTTGTTTTATATATGATAGATGTCTTATTTTTGTAGCAAAAGTATCATAGATACGTTTTAAATAAATCATTTGTTATATATAATGCATTGATAATGAGAAATATGTAGGATGTGATAGCATGATGGATATTTTATGTACTATTTAGTTCAAATTCGTGTGCAAATGAGTTTATAGAGTACTTCTTTCTACTACAATTGGCAATACAAAAAAGGCAACTAACTCTCAATGAATTAGTCGCCTTACATTTTAGAACTTACTGAATATCTTTCGTTAAAATGATGTGTCAAGAGTCAGTAACCTGTAAGGGAATGGAGATTATTACTGGCTTTTGACACACTTTAGTTTTACAGTTGATATTAATAATCTTTTGTTTGATTCAACGCAGGATTGTCAGTCATTGTATTGCTGTCGATAGGCCAAAGCAGACGTCCTGGTAAATTCTTGTCAGCAGTAGTATATTTGTATACATAGTCATTGCCGAAGCGGCGCAAATCATACCAACGTTTTCCTTCGAACATGAACTCTTTGAATCTTTCTCTGAGTAGAACTTCTTTGATACCGTCGTTGTCTCCTGCAAGGTTGGGATATCCTATCGTTGCATCGTCATATTTATTTCCATAAGCGCGGGCGCGGATTAAGTTAATCTCGTTAGTCGGATCTTCAGACAAAAGAGATTTTGCTTCTGCCAGCATTAACAATAAATCCGCGTATCTATATATAGGATAATCGTCAGCCATAAGCCTTTCGGAAGCGCCACTGGGGGTTGTGCCTTGATATTTGTAGGCAAAACAACCTTTGTAATCATGTGGGGCGCTGGCTTCATATACAGCTTTCAAAGTTGCTTTTTTCCTAATGTCGTTATTGTCATATTGATTGTAGATATTGATATCCAGCGGATAATGGATTGTTCCGTTCATATTCAATCTGAAATTTGCGCCAGTTTCCATATCATAATAAGAATTTAATATGATTTGCTGAGGAACCATGTTGTCGCGCCATTTTCCGCCAAACAAGTTTGTTTCGTTTTGCTTGTTATGAATAGTGAAGATAATCTCATTGTTTCCCTTATGGCCATAATCAAAAACCTCACTATAATTACTCAATAAATCAAGTTTGCTACGATCAATTTTAGTCTGAATTTCGGTCAGGGCATTTTTGGCGGTTGTCGCATCTCCTGTTCCCCATTCATTTGTTGGCTTGCCCACAGGTAAACTTCTGCTTTCAGCATCAAAGTCGCAGCTTTGGACCAAAATGCCCTTCCTTCACGGAAACTGTAGTCTTCTCCGTAACTTTGTTCCGAGAGATTAATGTCATCTTTGATATGTTGCATGATTTCAGTTGCCGGCGAGGCTGCTTTTTCCAGCTTTCCTACTTCAAACCCCATGCTGGGCTGGTCGTTCCATACGACGTCTCCCCAAGAGCGGAGCAAGTGGAAGTAATAGAAGGCTCTTAAACCATACATTTGTCCCAAATAATAGTTTTTATCGTTCTGGGTGACAACATCACTGTTTTTAGCTTTCTCAATAAACAGATTTATCTGGTTGATATTTGAATATAGCCCGGCGAAATTACTCAGTCCGGTTCTTTCTTTTGTCAGTAGGTTTGCACTGTATATTTGTGCGTCGTTACTTTCGCCTGACCATCCGTTGTTTTCTATGCTGTAGATGTCGGCTCTTAATTCTCCTAATATAAATAGGTTGAATGTGTTGTCCCGCAGGCGGGAGTGCACTCCGTATACAAACGAGGTGAACTGTCCCTCATTTTGCCACATATTTTCATCCGTGGTACTGCTCACTGGTTCTATATCGAGGCATCCTGTCATAGAGAATAGGGAGGATGCTAAAATTGCTAGTGATAATATTTTATTTTTCATAATCAGAATCTTTTTGATGATATTAGAATGAGATAGATGCGCCTACCAAAACTGTTCTCGGAGTCGGGTAACGTCCTGTGTCAACGCCTGGGTATACTAGTGGCGCTTCTGGTGAACTACCCGAATAACCTGTGATGTAGAACAGGTTTTGTCCTGTGATGTATAAAGAAGCGTTTGTCATTCTTGCTTTTGCAATCCATTTTGCTGGAATCTTCCAACTTAAAGTTAACTCCCTTAGTGCCAGATAATCACCTTTCTCATATAAGATAGAGTTTCTGTTGTTAACAGATGTAATATCACCGCCTGAAGTAGAGCGATAGAAATTCTTCTTGTTGGAAGAATCGTCATAGTATGATTTTGGAAGAGACGCGTTAGGATTATCTTCTGTCCAGCAGTTCAGACCTTCCTTGATAATATTCTTGAATCCTACGGATTGTCCTAATGAACGCATCTTGACCATGTTCAGAATTGTATGTCCGACAGCAAAGTCAAAACGTCCGTACAATGAGACATTCTTATAAGAAAGTGTAGTAGAGAATCCGCCTGTCCATTTTGGATAGATATTACCTACTTTTACGCGGTCATATTGGGTGATATGATTATCACCGTTGATGTCTCCCCATAATACGTCACCCGGTTCGATAGGTTTGGTCAATTTGTATTTACTCTTGTCGGCATCGCTTACGTTGGGCCCGTACAGACCTGCTACCTCGTCAATATAATTTCCTGCAAGTTGTTTTACCTCATCCCAATTGCTTAGAACTTTTACTTGTTTGTATGCGTAGATATCGCCCATTGTCTGACCTTCCTGATATCCGCCTACCCATATTAGTTCGTCCTCGCCACTTGCAGTTTTACGACCTGAATATACTTGTGAACCACCTCTACGATTGTTTTCGTTTCCGTTATAAGGGAGTTTTAAGATTTTGTTGTGCACATACGATGCGTTGAATGAGAAATCCCAGTTGAAGCCTTTCGGGTTTGTGATTAAATTTAGGTTAGCTTCTACTTCAAATCCGGAGTTGCGTAATGAACCGTAGTTGGTTTTGAAAGAATCGAACCCTGTATATCCGGCAAATCAATGTTAGTCAGCAGGTCGGTAGTCGTACGGTTATAATAGTCGAGTACCAGATTGTAGCGGTTGTTCATGAATCCCAAATCTAAACCTAACTCAAAAGATTTACTCTTTTCCCATTTCAGTTGTGAATTGATAACTTTCGTATTTAATATACCTGTTGTACCATTGTAGGCTGTTTGTTTTCGTATTGTCCGTATACGTCATAGTTGCCGATGCCGTTTACATTACCATTGACACCATAGGAGATACGTGGTTTGATGGTAGAAACGATTTCTGCCAGTTTGCTGTCTTTGTAGAAAGCCTCTTCGTGCAGGTTCCATCCGGCAGAAACTCCGGGGAAGAATCCCCAACGGTTGTCGGACAATTTGGAGATACCGTCATAGCGAAGGACTGCGGTAAACAAATAACGGTGTTCATAATCGTAAGTCGCACGACCGAAGAAGGATGAAATCCGGTATCCTTCACGATAAGAATAAGCAGATGCATTGTCTTTGGATGCAACATTTAAAGTCGGTATGTCATCGAAAGGAGCTCCTTGTCCTGTACCTTTGTATTGCGTATATTTGTATTCAAAATACTCACCGCCTAACAATGCGGAGAAATTATGTTTTTCTTTGAAAGTGTCCGAGTATTCTAATTGTACACTATGTTGCTGTTGTATTTTGCGTGTATATTCATATCCGGCTTTACGCTCTGTATTCTTGTTCCAGAAATCACGGTAAGCCTTGTCGAAATATTCGCGTGTATAATCATCGTAGTAGATAGAACTGTTTTCTTTCAGGAACAGTTTGTTCTTGATTAGTTCCAGGTCTGCACCGATATTCATAGTAGTACGTCTGGTGTTATTCTGATTCGTCAGTTTGTCCAGCCAATACATCGGGTTACCATCTCTTTTTCCATATCCGTAGTTTGGCGAACCGTCTTCCAGGAAGGGGCGCCAAGTCGGTTCGATACTCTGCATACGTTCGAACAAGTCGGCCATATCATCATAGTACAGTTGCGGTGATTCCGAAGTTGAGAAATTAAGTCCGGCACGAATATTCAGAATAGGGAGCACTTTGTAGTTACCGTTCAGTGTCCCGCTGAACCGGCGGTATTGTGTTCCTTTTACAGTGCCGTCTTCAGAATAATATCCCAGCGATGCGGCAAATGTTCCGTTCTCGTTTCCACCGGTGAAGCTTAAAAAGTGGTCTTGGGTAAATGCGGGATCTTTGTATACTTCGTCTCTGAGAGTAGTTCCATAGTCGTGGAAGGCAATTTCTTTGCCTGAAATGGGATAGGTCATTTTCTTCCATCCTTCATTCAATAACTGTTCGTTTCCTTCCAGATATCTGATATCATACATTCCTGGATTATTTTGGCCATACACGGCACCATAACCTCTGGTGTTGTCGATGTCGCTAAGAGATCTTCCTGAATAATGAGAGCCTAGACGAGCATATTTAATGTATTCTTCTGCATTCATATATTCGTATCCTTTGCGGGCGAAGTTCATACCGCCCTTGAATTTGTAGGATATTTGCGCGGAACCGGCTTTCCCTTTCTTAGTCTGCACCAATATAACACCGCTATTGGCGCGTGCACCGTAAATAGCGGTAGAAGCGGCATCTTTCAGTACTTGGATAGATTCAATATCAGAAGGGTTGATGTCATCCATCGAGCGGATTACTCCATCTACGACTACTAAAGGACTGCTGGAAGATTCAATACCTGCTCCACCACGTAAGACAATGGTTGGCGCACTACCCGGAGAACCGGAAGTATTAATGACCCGTAGTCCACTGACCGAGCCTTGTAATGCCGTTGCTGCATTGGCAACTGCTGCATTCTCTAGCGTTTTGTTATCAAGTTTGGAGATTGAAGTTGTCAATGTAGACCGTTTTTGTTTAACTCCATAACCAACAACTACTACTTCGTCCAATACTTCTGTGTCTTCTTTTAAGATAACATTATAGTGGTTCTCTGCCCCGACTGTAAATGTCTGTGGAGTGTAACCAATATAAGTAACCGTAATTTTCGCACCTTGAGAAACCTTTAAGGTGAATTTCCCATCGAAATCTGTAATTGTACCATTTGTGGTACCTACTTCTACAACACTTGCACCAATGACTGTTTCACCAGCGCCATCCGTTACCGTCCCGGTGATTGACTTTGTTTGTGCCATCATTCCTATGGAACTGAAAAGCACAAGAACAACAAAAGGATGCTTTTTTTCATAAGTATTACTTTTAAATTAATATATGTGGATTTATAAAGAATGTCTAAGTTCAATTAGAACTTAGTAATATCTTTATTAATATTCTTTTAATTTTATAGATGACTCATCCTTTGATAATAAAATGCATGATTAAAAACCGCTGCAAATATATGTATATTATTAATAACTACAAATCATTTAATAAATTATTTTTCTATATATGCTTTTAAATATAAAAAAACGAATTATGGAATGAACAATTAGAGGGTAAATGGAACTATTCGAGATAGTAGAAAAGAAGAGAGTAAAAGTGTGGTTTTGTTTTAATTGAAATTCTAAAAGCGAATCTGGCATAAGGAAACAAGTATTACTGGAAAATAAGTTCTAATTGGACTTGGATAAGCATTTAAAAATTTCTTATTTATTAACTAAAAGTAACACTAATGAAAAAAGACATCTTTTTGCTTGTGTTGTGTCTTTTCTGCTCCATAGGAGCTGTGGCACAGACAAAAACAATTACTGGTGTGGTGAGCGATGCTACTGGTGAGCCAATCATCGGAGCGAGTGTTGTCGAAGTGGGTACGACAAATGGTACTATTACCGACATTGATGGTAAATTTGTATTAAACATGAATCCGGACGGGAAAATTAGAGTTTCGTACATCGGGTATCAGGTGCAAACGATTGACCTTAAGGGAAAGACTTCTTTCCGGATACAAATGAAAGAAGATTCCGAGATGTTGGAAGAAGTGGTCGTAACAGGTTATGGTGGCAAACAGTTACGTACTAAAGTCACTAACTCAATTTCCAAAGTAAAGGAAGAAACACTGAAACGGGGATTATATTCAAATCCTGGTCAGGCATTATCCGGTGCTGTCGCAGGTCTGTCCGTGAGCCAGACTTCCGGTAATCCTGGCAGCACCCCGACTTTGGTGCTTCGTGGTGGTACGAACTTTGACGGTTCGGGTTCTCCTCTTATCTTGATTGACGGGCAGGTGCGTTCTTCTTTGAGTGATATCAATCCTGATGATATCGAATCAATGGAGGTCCTGAAAGATGCCGGAGCAACAGCTATTTACGGTGCCCGTGCCAATGACGGTGTGATTCTTATTACAACCAAACGCGGAAAAAGCGGAAGAGCGGAAGTCAATCTGAAGGCAAAGTTCGGGTTCAACTATTTTAAAAACTCTTATGAGTTCCTGGATGCCGGAGACTATATTTATTGGATGCGCATGGGATATAAGAATGCCTATATGGGGGACATGAAACACCCGGACGGAAGCGCTGTGAAAGCATGGTCTTCTCTCGGCTCATTGACGACCGCTACTCCCTATGGTACAGGTAATGCTTATTTTGGAAGCGACGGAGTGACACCTTTGGACGGTAATAAAACGAGTTCTGCTATTTGGAGTACAATGAAGTATGCCGATAATCTGGCATTCCTGCTTGACCAGGGATGGCAAACTATATATGGTGACAAGCTTATTTATAAAAACACAGACATTGCAGATTTCAATATTCAAACTCCTGCATTTTCGCAGGATTATAATTTAAGTGTAAGCGGTGGAAATGAAAAGGAAGTTATTACGCTGGACTAGGTTATAATAAGAGTGACGGTACGGCATACGGTAACTGGTATAAGCGAATCACCTTTACCTTTAATGCCGATTATAAATTGAAAGAATGGTTGACGTCCAGTTCCAGTTTTAGTTTTGCAGATGCTACTTGGAATGGTCTGCCTGCCACTCAGACGGCAGAAGCTAATTACTTTTCACGTTGTTTGTCATTACCGCCGACCTTCCGTGGTTACAATGCGAATGGCGAAATGCTGCTGGGCAATAATGCGTCAGATGGTAATCAACAGTATAATTTTGACCAATTTGTCCGCGATCAGAATACGGATAAGTTTACCATGAACCAGTCTTTTACTATCGACCTTATGAAAGGTCTGTCATTAAAATTGGGTGGAATCTGGTATTATCAGGAAGAAAAGGTTGAAAGTTTTAATAAAGATTACCTGAATTCTCCGGGAAATAAGGTTACATCACGCAATACATCTGCCTCTTATGACCGTACTTTAGACCAGACCTATAATGCCGTATTAAATTATAATTATCAGATTAATAAGGATCATTATCTGGATGCGATGGCAGGTTTTGAGTATTATGATTCGTACAACAAAGGTTTCAACGCATCCGGTTCGGGAGCTCCTACCGACGACTTTATGGATTTGCAGTACACTACCAAAGAAGAAGGGAAACGTTCTATCGACTCCTGGCATTCCCGCCAACGCATCATGTCTTTCTTTGGACGTGAACTACGATTATCAATCAAAATATCTGTTATCACTGGTGCTTAGAAAAGACGGCTATTCCAAATTGGCGGAAGACAATCGTTGGGGAGTATTTCCGGGTGCATCAGCCGGATGGGTTTTCAGTAAAGAGAAATTTATGGCAAACACAAGCGATATACTTTCATTTGGTAAACTGCGTGCCAGTTTTGGTCTGAATGGTAATGTCAACAAGAATTTTGTAGGCAATTATACTGTACAGGGTCATACGGTGCCCAGACATATAACGGCGTGGCTGGTTTCCTTATGGGAAGCATTCTAATTCCTATCTGAAGTGGGAGAAATCCAGAACCTTTGAAGTCGGTCTTGACCTTGGTTTTCTCGCAAATCGAATTAATGCCAACCTTACTTATTACAATCGTTTGACGACGGACAAATATGCTAACATTACCGTACCTGGTAATTCGGGAGTCAATTCCGTAGTTTCCAATAACGGTAAGTTCCAGAATCAGGGATTCGAGTTTGAACTCGCCTTCCGTATCATTGACAAGAAAGACTGGAAATGGAATTTGAACTGGAATGGAGCGCTGAATATAAACAAGGTGGTAGCTTTGCCCGACAATGGACTGGAACGCAATCGCCAGGAATCCTATCAGGTATATACCGGCAATGGCGACGAGAAAATGTGGGTTGGCGGTTATCAGGAAGGACAGCGTCCGGGCGACCTGTACATGTTTGTGGCTGAAGGCATCTACAAATCACAGGATGAGATTCCTGCTAATCTGATTGACATAACTTCCGGTAATAATGGTTCTACCGGTCGTCCGCTATACGGTGGGGCGCAAGGTTACCAAAAGTTGGTTGATGACGGGAAGTCGGCAAATGCCTTGCCTATCCAGCCGGGTGATGTGAAATGGAAAGACGTCAATGGAGATGGAGTGATTGATAATTATGATATGGTAAAAGTCGGGAATACGGTTCCCAGATGGACAGGCGGTTTCAATACGAACGTAAGCTGGAAAGACCTGACACTATCCGCACGCTTCGACTATGCGTTAGGGTTTAAAGCGGTAGACTGGAAATCAATGTGGATTATGGCTTGTGCGCAAGGTACTTACAATACTATCCAGGAAACTAAAGACACTTGGACACCGGATAATCCGAACGCTAAATATCCCACTTATGTCTGGGCGGATCAGTTAGGAAAAAGAAACTATTGCCGTAGCTCTTCCATGTTTGTGTATAATGGTAATTATCTGGCGCTTCGTGAACTTTCTCTTACTTACCGATTGCCGTCAATATGGGCGCAAAAGGCTAAATTGAGTAATGTCGAAGTTTCTGTTACAGGGCAAAACTTAGGCTATCTGACAGAAGCGAAGCATTTATTCTCGCCGGAAAAGGCGGATAATAACGGTGGATACCCATTGCCTCGTTCAGTAATTTTTGGTATAAACGTTTCTTTCTAACATATAAAAGACAGATTATGAAAAAAATAATATACATCATTTCTTTGTTTGTGTCCTCTGTCCTCTATACGTCCTGTGATTCATTGAATTTATCTCCGGAAGATTATTTCGGCGGGGGTGATTATTGGAAAAATGAGGCACAGGTATCGGGCTACATGACCGGATTGCATGCCCAGTTGAGAGCCAATTATGATATGTTCTATGTTTTGGGGGAAGTTCGCGGAGGAACACAACGTGTAGGTACTTCATCCGAAAATACCAGTTTGAATTATGCCAACTTACGTTCAAATGTGATTGACCAGGACAGGCCGGGCATTAGCAATTGGTATGGTCTTTATTCTCCAATTATGAAAGTTAACCTATTTATTCAGAATGTAGAAAATGAATGCAGTTTCTGGGGATACGGATAGGAAACATTATCTGGCCGAAGCCTATGGAATGAGAGCATTGTATTACTTCATGCTTTACAGAACGTATGGCGGTGTGCCTATCGTAACTGAAGTTGAATTGTTGAATGGCAAGGTGACGGCGGATAAGTTTTATGTAGAACGCTCCACACCGGAAGCAACGCTTCAATTTATAAAGAGTGATATTAATAAATCGGAAGATAATTATGCGGATGTGACGATAGCGAACAATTATGATAAGACGTTGTGGTCTAAGGCTGCTACCTTGATGCTAAAGGCTGAAATCTATATGTGGTCGGCCAAAGTCACTATTACCGGACATACTGCTACCGGAACGGAAGACTTGAAAGTAGCTAAATCTGCCTTGAGTCAGGTCGTCGGCAAATTCGAATTATTGTCTGATTATGAAAGTGTATTCAGTACTTCCAACCGTAATAATAAAGAAATTATTTTCACCTTGCATTTTGCAGACGGTGAAGCAACAAACTGGGGAGGTCAATTCCTATATCAGGATGCTGTATTTATCGGACAGGTATATGGGCGTGACGGGCAAAAGATACAGAATGATACGTTGAATTTGAAAGGAACCGGTGGCGTGTTCCGCCATGAATACACGCATGCTTTCTGGTCTACTTACGAAGCCGAAGATACTCGCCGTGATGCTACATTCCTTGAATATTATACCAAGCAAGAGATGGATGATGAAAGTTTTGGCTGTGTTCTGAAGAAATGTATAGGTTCAATCAATTCTAATAATAGCCGTATTTATGATACGGATGTCATTGTCTATCGTTATGCTGATGCATTGCTTATGATGGCTGAAGTTGCAAATGGATTAGGCGAGTCATGCAGCACTTATATTAATGATGTACGCAAACGTGCTTATGGTGATGACTATGCCGGACGCGAATATACCGACGGTAGTTTTGAAGCGAACGAGCTGGCTATATTGCAAGAACGTGATAAAGAATTTGTATGGGAAGGTAAACGGTGGTTTGATGTGGTGCGTATGCAGGATGCGTCCCATAAGTCATTGGTATTCTCGGCTTCCGCTAATTATCCGGCTACTAAAGCTTTGATTGGAACGAATGAAGAATATAAGCTGCTGTGGCCGTTGGATGTCAGTACAATGAATATTAATCCATTGCTCGATCAAACTCCGGGATATGAACAGGAATAGGTATTAAGATTGTAGTTTTTTACAGCTAACAACATTTGAGTCTACTTTAAAAAGCCATGAATGATTTCAGAAAGAAACCGGCTTTTCTAAAGTAGACTCAGACTTTTAAATCAATATTTATGAAATATCTATTTTTACTCCTATCTTTTCTTTTTGTCTTTACCGGATGTGGTAAGAATGAAAAAAAGAAAGACGAAATTGTCACTTTAACTATTGCATCGGAAAAAAGGATGGGATATGCTGGTTGGACAGGAAGTTTAGCCCCTTATTATTTAGCCAAAATATGGAAGATGATAAGTGGAGTTTCTTCTGTATTTACATTGAGGGTTTTGATTACGAAGAGGGATATGAATATGTAGTGGAAATAAATGTACATGAAGAGCCTGTTGACCCTACGTTGGCAGATCAGGAACTTATTTCGTATTCATTGCATAAAATAATATCGAAGGAAAAGAAGAATTCGGAGAATTTACCGGAAGATTTGGAACCTAAAAATAATAGAAAATGAGAATTAAAAATATTATATTATTACTTGTCGGGCTATTTTGTTAGTAGCCTGTGATAAGGAAGAACTCGGCGTGGAAGAAACTGTGGGGCATGAGAAAAATGATGCTGGAACAAAGAAGGAAATCGTAGTCTTACAGAATGGAATCCGATTGAATAAGATGGGAAGTGATTATATTTTCCAGAGTGATATATTGCTGACTCCAGAACAAGTGAAACTATTAGGTCAGTCGCCGGTTACCAGGAGCGGTTACTTGTCAGATTGGAATAAAAGATGGACAGGGCATATAGTATATTATTCAGTTGCAAGTGATTTCCTGTAATATCTGGGGAGAAATTAAAATTAAATATTGTATCGGATAGAGAAATAAGTACTAAAACATATACTGTTTCCATTTACAAAGATAAAGAGTTAATTAATCAGTTTGTTTTTGGTCAGAACTCCTTTGAAGTAGATGTTTCAACACTAGCAAAAGGGAGATATGTTGTTACTGTTAATAATAAAGAAGCTCAATGCAGTCAAGTATTATATATCAAGTAGCAATAGATTAGATGCAACAAGAAAAATACTACGCTGACATTTGTTTATTAATGACTTCTTATATAATAAAATATTTAATTATTTGCTGGTAATATGATAAATTTATATCTTTGCACCCAAACAATTAATAATACCATGAAAAGAAACCTACTTTTATTATCGTCCATCCTTTTTTTGTGTGTCTGCGGAACCTTGCAGGCTATCGCATCGGATACTGTATTTGTACGTGAAACTCAGATTCCTATTTTGATTGAACGACAGGATAATGTGTTGTTTATGCTGCGTTTGAATGCCAAAGAGAGTCGTAGTCTGGATGAAGTAGTTTTGAATTTTGGCAAAGATGTAAATCTGGCGGACATACAGTCCGTTAAGTTATATTATAGTGGTACGGAAGCCAGACAGAACTACGGTAAGAATTTCTTTGCTCCTGTATCTTATATTTCCAGCCATACGCCGGGAAAGACACTGGCTGCGAATCCTTCTTATTCGATTAATAAGTCGCAAGTGGATAATCCGAAACATAAAGTTACATTAAAAGCTAATCAGAAACTTTTCCCCGGAGTAAACTATTTCTGGATTAGTTTGCAGATGAAGCCGGATGCTTCTTTGCTGGATAAGGTTTCGGCTAAGATTGCTGCGATTAAAGTTGATAATAAAGAAGCACTTATATATACGGTTTCACCGGAGAATATAACTCATAGGGTAGGAGTAGGGGTACGCCATGCCGGTGATGACGGTTCGGCTGCTTTCCGTATTCCGGGATTGGTGACCACCAATAAGGGCACATTGCTGGGAGTATATGATGTACGTTATAATAGCAGTGTCGATTTGCAGGAGCATGTGGATATAGGTTTGAGCCGCAGTGTAGACGGTGGCAAAACTTGGGAGAAGATGCGTTTGCCTTTAGCTTTTGGTGAAACTGGCGGTTTGCCTGCTGCTCAGAACGGCGTTGGCGACCCTTCGATCTTAGTGGATACCAAGACCAACACAACATGGGTAGTGGCAGCCTGGACACACGGAATGGGTAATCAGCGTGCCTGGTGGAGCTCATATCCGGGAATGGATATGAATCATACAGCCCAGTTGGTATTGTCAAAGAGTACAGACGACGGTAAAACGTGGTCTAAGCCCATCAATATAACAGATCAAGTGAAAGACCCTTCATGGTATTTCCTTCTGCAAGGACCGGGACGAGGTATCACCATGCAAGACGGCACATTGGTATTCCCGATTCAGTTTATCGATTCTACCCGTATTCCGAATGCAGGAATCATGTATAGCAAAGACCGTGGCGAGACATGGAAAATCCATAACTACGCACGTACCAATACAACAGAAGCCCAAGTGGCGGAAGTAGAGCCGGGCGTGTTGATGCTGAACATGAGAGATAACCGTGGCGGTAGCCGTGCAGTTTCCACTACAAAGGATTTCGGCAAGACTTGGACAGAACACCCCTCTTCCCGCAAAGCCTTGCAGGAACCGGTTTGTATGGCCAGTTTGATTAGTGTAAAAGCGAAAGACAATGCATTAAACAAGGATATTCTTTTATTCTCCAACCCGAATACGGTTAAAGGTCGCCATCATATCACCATCAAGGCAAGTCTGGACGGAGGTGTCACCTGGCTGCCCGAACATCAGGTGATGTTGGACGAGGGTGAAGGATGGGGATATTCTTGTCTGACTATGATTGATAAAGAGACGGTTGGCATACTGTATGAAAGCAGTGTAGCCCACATGACTTTCCAGGCTGTCCGGCTAAGGGATATAATAAAATAGAGATACACACACGACCTGTAATCATGAAAAACAAATTAATACTATTAATATATTTCACAATTAACTTATACACAGTTTCAGTGGTAAAAGCAGGTGGTAGTCACCTGCTCCCCCAGCCACAAAAGTTTACCCCCTCTCATACCAGCTTTCAAGTGAATAATGTACAGCTTTCCACTCCTGTGCTTCAACAGGAGTGGGAGGCTCTTTATTGCAGAAATGGGAGGAACCGTCTCGCCAAAGGCAACTACCGTCATTGATGTGAAACTACTGCCTTCTCTCCCGAAATACCGATAAACCAGGATGAAGCTTACCGCCTGAATGTAACCAGGAAACGGATAACCGTTGAGGCTGTGACCGAACGCGGCGTTTATTGGGCTATGCAGACTTTAAGGCAACTGGCAGAGAAAAGAAACTCAAAAACACAGATTCAAGGAGCTGAAATCGTTGACTGGCCTGCCTTCCGTGTCCGTGGATTCATGCAGGACGTAGGACGGAGCTACATATCGCTGGAAGAACTCAAACGTGAAATCATCGCACTCGCTAAATTCAAAATCAACGTCTTCCATTGGCACCTTACCGAGAATCAATCCTGGCGGCTGGAAAGCAAGATATTCCCAATGTTGAATGATAGTGTAAACACCACCCGGATGCCCGGAAAATATTACACGCTGGAAGAAGCTAAGGAACTGGTCGCATTCTGTAAGGCACACCACATGATGTTAATCCCCGAAATAGATATCCCCGGCCACAGTGCCGCATTCATGCGCACCTTCCGCCACGATATGCAAAGCCCCGAAGGGATGAAGATATTAAAACTCCTGTTGGATGAAGTCTGTGAAACGTTTGATGTGCCTTATTTACATATCGGTACGGATGAAGTGCAGTTTACCAATCCCCGGTTTGTGCCGGAAATGGTGTCTTATGTACGTTCCAAAGGCAAGAAAGTAATCTCATGGAATCCGGGCTGGCACTATAAAAAAGGAGAAATAGACATGACCCAGCTCTGGAGTTATCGCGGAAAGGCACAGGAAGGGATTCCTGCCATTGACTCGCGTTTCCATTATCTGAATCATTTCGATACCTTCGGTGATATCATAGCATTGTACAACAGCCGTATTTATAATAAGGAACAAGGAAGCGACGACCTCGCCGGCACGATTCTGGCTGTTTGGAATGACCGGTTAGTCAGTACCGAACGGGGATGATTATTGAAAATAATTTCTATCCTAATATGCTGGCTATGGCGGAACGTGCCTGGAAAGGTGGTGGGACGGAATATTTCGATAAGAACGGAACAATACTTCCAACCGACGAGCATTCGGAACTATTCAGAAGTTTTGCCGATTTTGAACGTCGTTTGTTGTGGCATAAAGAACATACTTTTGACGGTTATCCGTTTGCGTATGTCCGTCAGACAAATGTGAAATGGAACATAACAGACCCTTTCCCGAATGAAGGGGATTTGGCAAAGGCTTTCCCGCCGGAAGAAACTTTGCAGGATAGTTACAGCTACGCAGGAAAGACATACAAAGTACGCCCTGCCATTGGTGCGGGAATCTATCTCCGTCATGTGTGGGGCACACTTATCCCCGGATTCTACAAAGAACCGAAGGAGAACCATACAGCCTATGCCTACACCTATGTCTATTCACCGAAAGAACAAACCGTCGGTCTATGGGCTGAATTTCAGAATTACGGACGTTCCGAAGCAGACCTGCCGCCCTTGCCGGGAAAATGGGATTATAAAGAAAGCCGTATCTGGATAAATGGACAGGAAATAATCCCCCCTGTCTGGACAGCCACCCACCGGATTAAAAGTAACGAAATAGCATTGGGCAACGAAAACTGTGTAGCACGCCCCCCTTTGGAAGTTCGTCTGCAAAAGGATGGAACAAAGTATTACTGAAATTGCCGGTAGGGAAGTTTGTTAGCCCGGAAGTCCGGCTAGTAAAATGGATGTTCACCACCGTTTTTGTCACTCCCGACGGACAGAAGGCTGTAGACGGACTTGTCTATTCACCGGAAAAAACACTAAAGTGACATACCAATCATAAGGGGAAGGGCATTAACGAATATGCCATGAGCTAATTCGGATATGCTATAATGAAAAAGAAATATGCTATAATGAAAAACGGATATACTAATTAGTAAATAAAAAGAATAGCCATGAAGAAGAACTTGTTTTTAGTGGTCATATTGACCCTGGCTTTGGCATGCCATGCTCAGGAACGCAAATATTCTACGTTTTATTACCAGCGTGCTACATTGTTTGAAGAACTGCCTGTTACTTCCAGTGACATTATTTTTCTGGGAAACAGTATCACGAACGGTGCCGAATGGGCGGAGCTGTTTCATAACAAACATGTGAAAAACCGTGGAATCAGCGGTGATATTTGTATGGGAGTATATGACCGTCTGGACGCTATCTTGAAAGGAAAACCTGCTAAAATATTTCTGCTGATTGGTATCAATGATGTGAGCCGTGGAACGTCCGCCGATACGATTGTATCCCGTATCGGAATGATTGCTCAAAAGATAAAGGCTGATTCGTCTAAAACAAAGCTATATCTGCAAAGTGTTCTTCCGGTCACCGACCATTACAATATGTTCAAGGGCATACTTCCCGTTGGCAGGTTATCCCCGAAATCAATAAAGGAATAGTCCGCCTGGCAGAGAAGGAAGGATTGACTTATATAGACTTGTACTCCCATTTTATAGACGAGCAAACCGGAAAGATGAACACTGCCTACACAAATGACGGTTTGCATCTTTTTGGAAAAGGTTATCTGAAATGGGTGGAGATTGTGAAACCTTACATTGGAAAGAAGTAAATATTAGGGCTAAATATCTGAAATAGTTAAATATCTGAAAGAACTAAATATCGGAGAAAGATAAATACCGGAAAAAATGAAAAAGATTCTGATACTATCCGTCTGTCTGTTCGTTTGCTGCGCACTGTCTGCCCAACAACGGATGAAAGTTGCATGCGTAGGAAACAGCATCACCTACGGAACCGGATTATCCGACCGTGCAACGCAATCTTATCCCGTACAGTTGCAGAAACTGCTGGGTGAGCGTTATGAAGTCGGGAACTTCGGGAAACCTGGCGCTACCCTGCTCAATCAGGGACACCGCCCTTATACCTGTCAGGAAGAATATAAGAAAGCATTGGATTTTGCAGGAGACATCGTTGTCATTCATTTGGGAATCAATGATACCGACCCTCGTGACTGGCCCAATTACCGCGATTTTTTCGTGAAAGACTATTTAAGTCTGATTGACACATTCCGCAAAACTAATCCCGACGCACGGATTATCATTGCACGAATGACTCCGATTGCCGACCGCCATGCCCGTTTCCTGTCGGGAACCCGTGACTGGCACGGCGAGATACAAACGGCTATCGAAACGGTAGCACGCTATGCCGGGGTACAGTTAATCGATTTCCACGAACCGCTTTATCCATATCCTTATCTTTTGCCGGACGCTGTTCATCCTGCTGCTGAAGGGGCTGCGATAATGGCGAGAAACAGTTTATTCGGCTATCACCGGAGATTATGGCGGCTTGAAATTATCCCCGCTTTACACGGATAATATGGTTCTCCAACGTGATACCCTTTGTTGATTCACGGGACAGCCAATGCGGGAGAACAAGTCACAGTTTGCATAGACCGCCAGCGGTGGATTACAAAGGCTGCACCGGACGGTAAATGGTCCGTGAAATTATCACCGTTGAAAGCGGGTGGTCCCTATACGCTGATAATCTCCCCCCCAAAGAACCTTGAAATATTCAAATGTTCTGGCAGGAGAAGTCTGGCTATGTTCCGGTCAGTCGAACATGGAGTTTATGTTGAGCCAAGCCACTACCGGCAAAAAACATACCCCAAGCTGCCGACGAACAGTTACGTTTGTATGACATGAAAGCGCGCTGGCGCACGGACGCAGTGCAATGGGACGCTTCCGTTCTCGATTCCTTGAATCATCTTCAATATTATAAAGACACAGAATGGCAAACCTGTACTCCCGACAATGCCGCCCGTTTTTCGGCGATAGCATCCTATTTCGGTCGGATGTTGCGGGATAGCTTGAAAGTTCCGGTAGGGCTGATATGCAATGCAATCGGCGGTTCACCTACCGAATCATGGATTGACCGGAATACGTTGGAATACCAATTCCCGGCTATATTAAAAGACTGGACACACAATGACTTTATACAAGACTGGGTACGCGGACGTGCTGCATTAAACATCAAACAGTCGAAAGAGAAATTCCAACGCCACCCTTACGAACCTTGTTATTTGTACGAGTCGGGGATTCGTCCGTTAGCGCAATATCCGGTCAAAGGTGTGATTTGGTATCAGGGAGAATCGAACGCCCATAATTACGAGGCTCACGAGAAACTCTTCAAGCTCTTAATCAGCAGTTGGCGTAAGAACTGGGGGAATGAGGAACTGCCGTTCTATTATGTCCAGCTTTCCGGTATAGCCCGTCCTTCGTGGCCGTGGTTCCGTGACAGCCAGCGCAGGATGATGAACGAAATATCGAATACGGGAATGGCGGTGTCGAGTGATTATGGTGATTCACTGGACGTACATCCCAGAAATAAGAAACCCATTGGCGAACGACTGGCGCGCTGGGCTTTGCATAAGACGTATGGTATGTCGGGCGTGTTGCCGTCCGGTCCGTTGTTCCGTCATGCAGATTTCCGTGAGGATGCGGTATTTGTGACGTTCGACTATGGCAAAGGCTTAAAGAGTTCGGATGGCGGTGCTTTGCGCACGTTTGAAGTAGCCGAAACGGACGGCGTCTATTACCCCGCAGTTGCCGAGATAATAAACGGTCAGATAAAAGTATATAGTGAACAGGTAAAACATCCGCGATACGTCCGCTATGGCTGGCAGCCTTTCACACGGGCGAACCTGGTGAATGAAGCAGGCTTGCCGGCATCAACCTTTCGGGCGGAAGCACCCGAACGGTTCATTACTGATATCCGCTTGCAGAAAATGGAAGGATTCCCGAAATCAGAGAAAGGCATCAAATCGGGCGTTTCTGCCTGTTATTCGGGAATCCTGAATGGAAAACTATTCATAGCCGGCGGCTGCAACTTTCCCGGAACACCTGCTAGTGAAGGAGGAAAAAAGAAATACTACCAAGGTATCTATGCGGCAGAAATAAATCCCGACACTCTGCTTCTTTGGAATAAAGTGGAGAGCTTCCCGTTCCTGCCGCTTACGGGTTTCCGTATCTTGTCCGGACGGCATCATCTGCATAGGAGGAAACAACGGACAGGGGGCGCTGAATTTTGTTTATAAAATCCGGTGGGATGGGCGGAATGGAAATGTGAAGAATGAAAAGAAAGGGAAAGTTGTGATAGAAACATTACCGGCTTTACCTTATACATTGGATAATATGTGTGGAACATTGATTGGAGAACAGCTATTTGTTGCCGGAGGAAATAGAAACGGCCAACCTTCAAACTCATTCCTTTGTCTCGATTTGGCTAATCTTCCGGCAGGGTGGCAGGAGTTACCGGAATTTCCCGGAGACGCACGGACGCAAGCCGTCTGTGCCGGACAGCGTAGGGGAGACGAAGCCCGTTTTTACCTATGGGGTGGATTTGCTCCTTCCACTGAGGGGAGGCCCGCCACACTTTCTACAAAAGGTTACTGTTATTCTTCCGTATCCCGGCAGTGGACTCCGGTAGCTACCCCGAAAGGAAGTGACGGAGACATTATATCCTTAGGGGGAGCGGCGGCTGTTGTGTTAAACGACAGTCTGGCGCTTTGCACAGGAGGGGTAAATAAAGACATCTTTCTGGCAGCTCTTCAACGTCCGGAGAAAGATTATCTCCTTCATCCGGTAGAATGGTATAAATTTAATGACCGTGTATTGGTCTACAATATGAATCAGAATATCTGGCAGGAAATCACCCGTACACCGAGTGGCACGCGCCGGAGCTTCGTTGGCAGGAGGGGACAAAACATATTATAATATCAATGGAGAGTTGAAGCCCGGCATTCGTACTTCCGAAATTATAAAAATAACGATTGAATAATGGGGGAAAATTGACAAAAATGTAATATCTTTGACTCCGTTAATATCTAATACCCCCACTATGATATTTAGTTTGACAGGAAAAAGGCTCAGATTGCGTGCGGACTACTATGTTGTTGCAGCATGGCGTATGCACAGAGTAATGACAATTCAGAAGTTGTAATCCTACATTCCGGCTGGGAATTTGCTCAGGCAGGAACAGAACTATGGCGGACGGCGGAAGTGCCCGGCACAGTACATCAAGACCTCATTCACCACAAACTCCTTCCTTCTCCTTTTTATGGAACGAACGAACAGAAAATCCAATGGGTGGAAAACGAAGACTGGGAATACCGTACCTCTTTTGCCGTCACGGCGGAACAACTGAAGAGGGACGACGCACAACTCATCTTTGAAGGTCTGGATATTTATGCGGATGTCTATCTTAACGGCTCGTTGCTGTTGAAAGCTGATAATATGTTTGTCGGCTATTCGTTACCCGTAAAGCCGCAACTTCGTCCGGGGGAAAACTTACTCCATATATATTTTCATTCGCCTATCCGGCAGACCCTTCCTCAATACGCATCCAACGGATTTAATTATCCTGCGGATAACGACCACCACGAGAAACATTTAAGTGTATTCTCCCGTAAGGCTCCTTATAGCTACGGCTGGGATTGGGGAATCCGCATGGTGACCAGCGGTATCTGGCGTCCGGTGAAACTCCGTTTCTATGACGCCGCTTCCATTAACGATTACCATGTCAGGCAACTGTCGTTGACGGAACAATCGGCCAAGCTGTCTAATGAACTGCAAATAACCAATATACTTTCTCATCCGCTTCAGGCAGAAGTGCGCATCAGCTATTCCTTTGAAAAAGGGGAAGAAAGCGTAGTCAACCGACCCGTCACCCTGCAACCCGGAATCAACCTTGTCCGTATCCCTTCCGAAGTCGTCTCTCCGGTACGTTGGATGCCGAACGGTTGGGGCAAACCGGCATTGTATGACTTCTCTTCCCAGGTGGTTTCTGACGGCAAAGTTGTGGCCGAACAATCTCATCGCATAGGACTCCGCACCGTCCGTCTGGTGAACGAGAAAGATGCGGACGGAGAATCCTTCTATTTTGAAGTAAACGGTATCCCGATGTTTGCCAAAGGAGCCAACTACATACCGCAGGACGCCCTTCTGACGAATGTGACGACCGAACGCTACCAGACATTGTTCCGTGACATCAAGGAAGCGAACATGAACGTCATCCGCGTATGGGGCGGCGGAACGTACGAGGACGACCGTTTCTACGATTTGGCAGATGAGAACGGAATTTTGGTTTGGCAGGACTTTATGTTTGCCTGCACCCCATATCCGTCCGACCCCACTTTTCTGAAACGGGTAGAGGCGGAAGCCTGCTACAACATCCGCCGTCTCCGCAATCACCCTTCGCTAGCCATGTGGTGCGGCAACAACGAGATACTTGAAGCCCTGAAATACTGGGGGTATCAGAAGAAATACACCCCGGAAATTTATCAGGAGATGATGACCGGCTATGACAAACTTTTCCGTGAGTTACTTCCCGCCAAAGTGAAAGAACTTGACGCTGACCGCTTTTACGTCCATAGCTCTCCTTACCTTGCCAACTGGGGACGTCCCGAGTCATGGGGGATAGGGGATAGCCACAACTGGGGTGTCTGGTACGGAAAGAAACCTTTTGAATCATTGGATACCGATTTGCCGCGTTTCATGAGTGAATTCGGTTTCCAGTCTTTCCCCGAAATGAAAACCATTGCCACATTCGCATCCCCCGAAGATTACCAAATCGAATCGGAAGTGATGAATGCTCATCAGAAGAGCAGCATCGGCAATGACTTGATTCGTACCTATATGGAACGTGATTATATCGTACCCGATAAATTTGAGGATTTCGTCTATGTCGGACTTGTATTGCAGGGACAAGGTATACGTCACGGCTTGGAAGCTCACCGCCGCAACCGTCCTTACTGCATGGGTACGCTATACTGGCAGTTGAACGACAGTTGGCCCGTTGTCTCCTGGTCGGGCATCGACTATTATGGCAACTGGAAAGCCCTGCATTATCAGGCGAAGCGTGCGTTCGCACCTATCCATATCAACCCCGTTCAGCAGAATGACAGTCTGTGCGTTTATATTCTTTCCGACTGTCTCGATACGATGGAGAAGATGACATTGGAGATGAAAATAACAGACTTTGAAGGAAAAGGCTGGGAAACCGGTACTGCTGAAATCTTTTTCGGTTCCGGCAAATACTTCCAAATGCGTGTACCGGGCGAAGCAGGACGATTTGCTCTCATTTGCAGAACGTAAATCTACGGGAACCTCTCAATCTTCAACGGATACCCGGCTTTCGGAAATGTTCCGCCATTGCTTCATGCAACTGACCCTGAAAGACGAGTCCGGACGTATCATTGATGAAACAGTCTATTTCTTCGAGAAGACCAAAGACCTGCTCCTGCCCGAAACGACCATCACCTGCAAGATGAAGCAGACAGACGGCAAATGCGAACTGACGCTTCTTTCTCCAGCCTTGGCAAAAGATGTCTTTATCGAAGTTCCTTTGCAGGGCGCCCGTTTTAGTGATAACTTCTTCGACCTCTTGCCCGGAGAACGTAAAACGGTTATCATTACTTCTCCCCGAATCAAGAAAGGAGAGGAGTTGCCTTTGAGACTCAGACATATTCGTGAAACCTATAATTAAATATCTATTAGTAACTTAACACTTAATTTTTAGTTTATGAAACAATTCTTAAAACTAACCGGATGCCTGGCAGTGGCGGGACTTTTTGCCTCGTGCCAGTCTGCGCAACAAGAAGCTGATTACCAGATCATCCCTTGCCGCAGGAAATTGTTACAGCTCAGGGAAGTCCCTTCATCCTGAAGAGCGGAGTGAAAATCCTTTACCCGGAAGGTAACGAAAAGATGCAACGCAACGCAAAATTCCTGGCAGACTATCTGAAAACAGCTACCGGAAAAGACTTTGCCATCGAAGCCGGAACAGAAGGTAAGAACGCCATTGTACTGGCATTGGGAGCGGAAGCCGAAAATCCCGAATCTTATCAGTTGAAAGTTGCCGGTGACGGAATAACCATTACCGGTCCTACGGAAGCCGGTGTATTTTACGGAATCCAGTCTTTGCGCAAATCCCTGCCTGTTGCAGTGGGTGCGGATATAGCTTTGCCGGCGGTAGAAATCAAGGATGCTCCCCGTTTCTCTTATCGTGGTGCACACTTCGACACCAGCCGCCATTTCTTTACCGTAGATGAAGTGAAGACATATATCGACATGATGGCTTTGCACAATATGAACCGTTTCCACTGGCATATTACTGAAGACCAAGGCTGGCGTCTGGAAATCAAGAAATATCCGAAACTGACGGAAGTCGGTTCCAAGAGAACAGAGACAGTCATCGGACGTAACTCCGGCGAGTATGACGGCAAGCCTTACGGCGGTTTCTACACTCAGGAACAGGCAAAAGACATCGTAGCCTATGCTGCTGAACGTTACATCACCGTTATCCCCGAAATCGACCTTCCGGGACATATGCAGGCAGCCCTTGCCGCTTATCCGGAACTCGGTTGTACTGGTGGCCCGTACGAAGTATGGATACAATGGGGGGTATCCGAAGACGTGCTCTGTGCCGGAAACGACCAGGTATTGAAATTCCTCGAAGACGTATATGCCGAACTGATTGAAATCTTCCCGTCGGAATATATCCATGTAGGCGGTGACGAATGTCCGAAAGTGCGTTGGGAGAAATGTCCGAAATGTCAGGCACGTATCAAGGCGCTGGGCTTGAAGTCCGACGATAAGCATAGTAAGGAAGAACGTTTGCAGAGCTTTGTTATCAACCATATCGAAAAATTCCTGAACGATCACGGACGTCAGATTATCGGTTGGGATGAAATCCTCGAAGGCGGACTTGCACCGAATGCGACTGTCATGTCATGGCGTGGTGAGAAGGGTGGTATCGAAGCTGCCAAGCAGAAACACGATGTGATTATGACACCGAACACTTACTTGTATTTCGACTACTATCAGACAAAAGATACAGAGAACGAACCTCTCGGTATCGGTGGTTATCTGCCTCTTGAAAGAGTGTATAGCTACGAGCCGATGCCGGCTTCCCTCACCCGGAAGAACAGAAATATATCAAGGGCGTACAGGCTAACCTCTGGACTGAATACATTCCTACTTTCTCTCATGCCCAGTATATGGTATTGCCGCGTTGGGCTGCCTTGTCCGAAATCCAGTGGTCTGCTCCCGACAAGAAGAATTATGAAGACTTCCTCTCCCGTCTGCCGCGCCTGATTAAGTGGTACGATGCGGAAGGATACAATTATGGTAAACATGTATTTAACGTAACTGCCGAATACACTCCGAATCCGGCAGACGGTACACTGGACATCACTTTGTCAACCATTGACGGTGCGCCTATCCATTACACCTTGGACGGCACGGAACCTACCGCCGCTTCTCCGCTTTATGAAAGCCCGCTAAAAATCAAGGAAAATGTAACCTTTTCTGCCATTGCTGTCCGTCCTACCGGAAACAGCCGTGTGGTTTCTGAAAAGGTGAATTTCAGCAAATCCAGCATGAAGCCGATTGTAGCCAACCAACCTGTCAATAAGCAATACATGTTCAAAGGCGAATCTACACTGGTAGACGGCTTGAAAGGAAACGGCAATTACAAGACCGGCCGTTGGATTGCATTCTACAAGAACGATATGGATATGACTATCGACCTTCAGCAACCCACCGAGATTTCGAGCGTTGCTATTTCTACTTGCGTGGAGAAGGGCGACTGGGTGTTTGACGCGAGAGGACTCTCCGTAGAAGTTTCGGACGACGGCAAGAACTTTACAAAAGTTGCTTCCGAGGAGTATCCTGCTATGAAAGAAAGCGATAAGAATGGTATCTACGAACATAAACTGTCATTCAGCCCGGTAAAAACTCAATACGTGAAAGTGGTTGCCCTGTCTGAAAGTAAAATACCGGCATGGCATGGTGGCAAAGACAGTCCGGCATTCTTGTTTGTAGACGAAATCACGATAGATTAATGAATATAAGAAACAGATGCACTAAAGTTTGTCTTTTCTTATGGGTATTGGGAATGTGCTTAACCGCACATTCCCTTAAAGCACAGTCCGTCATTCCTGCCCCGTTGAAGATGGAGCAGGGTACGGGCTCTTTTTTACTCTCGGAGAAAACAAAACTTTATACAAACCTACAAGGTGGAGAAGCGCAGCTTCTGGAGAATAGCCTGCAAGCATTGCCGGTTCATCTCAAGAAAGGGAAAAAGAAAGATACGCAGAATGTACTTTCTCTATTGATAACGGAAAAGAGTGAGCAGTTGCCCACTTCTGAAAGCTATACGCTGTCCGTCACTCCGGAACGGATATTGATTCAGGCAACTTCAGGAGCCGGACTCTTCTACGGGATTCAGACGCTCTTGCAGCTATCGGCTTCTTCGGGCGCGGGCACCACTGTTCCTGCGGTTGAAGTGCAGGATACGCCCCGCTTCGCTTATCGCGGATTGATGCTCGACGTATCCCGCCATTTCTTTACCAAGGAATTTGTGAAGAAACAGATAGACGCACTGGCATTTTATAAAATCAACCGTCTGCACCTGCACCTCACGGATGCCGCAGGCTGGCGGATTGAAATCAAGAAATACCCTCTGCTGACAGAATTTGCAGCCTGGCGTACGGATGCCAACTGGAAGAAATGGTGGAATGGCGACCGCAAATACCTTCGTTACGACGAACCCGGAGCTTCCGGCGGCTACTACACCCAGGATGACATCCGTGAAATCGAAGAATATGCCCGTCAGCATTTTATCACGGTTATTCCGGAGATTGAAATGCCTGCCCATTCGGAAGAAGTGCTGGCAGCTTATCCGCAACTCTCTTGTGCGGGCGAACCTTATAAGAACGCGGACTTCTGTGTCGGAAACGAAGAGACATTCACTTTCCTTGAGAATGTACTGACTGAAGTCATCGAACTTTTCCCTTCCGAATACATTCATATAGGCGGTGACGAAGCCGGCATGGCAGCATGGAAAACCTGCCCGAAGTGCCAGAAGAGAATGAAGGACGAACATCTCTCATGTAGACGAACTGCAAAGCTACCTGATTCACCGGATAGAAAAGTTTCTGAACGCCCGCGGCCGTCGTTTGCTGGGTTGGGACGAGATACTTAAAGGCGGTTTGGCTCCTAATGCGACAGTCATGTCATGGCGCGGCGAAGAAGGCGGCATTGCCGCTGTTACTTCCGGTCACCGGGCTGTCATGACACCGGGAAGCCACTGTTATCTGGACAGTTATCAGGATGCTCCGTACTCCCAGCCGGAAGCCATCGGCGGATACCTGCCGTTGGAAAAAGTTTATTCTTACAATCCGGTCGCCGCTTCATTGTCGGCGGAGCAGGCAAAACTCGTGTATGGTGCGCAAGTTAATCTTTTTACCGAATATATCCCGACTCCCGAACACGTGGAATATATGCTGTATCCCCGTACATTGGCGTTGGCGGAAGTGGCATGGTCGGCTCCCGAACGTAAATCATGGCCGGACTTCCATGCCCGTGCGCTGAATGCGGTGGCGGACTTGCAGGCGAAAGGCTATAACCCTTTCGATTTGAAGAAAGAAATCGGAAGCCGTCCTGAATCCGCTCAACCCGTTACGCATCTGGCTCGGGGAAAGAAAGTGATTTACAACGCTCCCTACAATTCTTCTTATGCGGCGAAAGGTGACGTCACATTGACGGACGGCATACGTGGCGACTGGACTTACGGTGACGGTGCATGGCAAGGGTTTATCTCTAAGAACCGCCTGGACGTAACCATTGACATGGAAGCTGCTACTTCCATCCATTCCGTTACCGCCGCCTTTATGCAAGTGATAGGCGCAGAAGTATTCCTGCCCGCATCTGTCACGATTTCTATCTCCGACGACGGAACCAACTTCACCGAGTTGAAACATCAGACCTTTGAAGTGACCAAGGAAGTCCCTATTAAATTTACGGACATCTCTTGGGAAGGAAACGCGCAAGGAAGATATGTACGCTATCAGGCACAAGCCGGAAAAGAGTTCGGCGGCTGGATATTTACTGACGAGATAATCGTGAAATAGATATTCAGGCACGGATTTCTCTTCATGTCCATACCATTTCTGAATAAAAGAGGGAGTCTACTCAACCAGATTCCCTCTTTTATTGTTATATATTATAATATTACCTTAAAAAACTAATCAGTATGGTACGACGACACGGTAAACTAACTTTTCTCGGTCTTCTTCTGATAACCTCTTGCAGCAGCCTGTTTGCGCAGAAGATTCCTATAACTGTTCCCATAGATTCCCTAATCACGGTAGGATACGCCACCGGAAGTCTGAAAACCATCTCCGGCTCCGTAGAGAAAATCACGGAAAGGCAGATGAACAAAGACCAGATAACGAATCCCTTGGAAGCGATTCGCGGTCGTGTCCCCGGTCTGACCATCCAGCGGGCAACGAACGGACCCGCCGCCCTCGACGCCGTGCGCCTACGGGGAACCACCTCTCTCACCAGTGGCAACGACCCGCTGATTATCGTCGACGGAGTATTCGGCGACCTCAGTATGCTGACCTCTATTTACCCCACCGACATCGAGAGCTTCACCATCTTGAAAGATGCTTCCGAAACCGCCCAATACGGTTCGCGCGGTGCTTCCGGTGTGATAGAAGTCACCACGAAAAAGGGATGCAAGGCAAGACGCAAGTAGCCTACAACGGCAGCTTCGGCATCTCCACCGTCTACAAAAATCTGAAAATGCTCTCCGGCAACGAATTCCGCCAGGTGGCCTCGGAACGTGGCATCTCCATCCTCGACAAAGGATACAACACCAACTTCCAAAAGAAATCGAACAAACCGGCATACAGCAGAACCACCACGTCGCCTTCTACGGTGGTTCCAGTGAGTCCAACTATCGTGTTTCCCTCGGTTTCATGGATCGTCAGGGAGTCATCCTGAATGAAGACATGAAGAACTTCACCTCAAGCATGAACATGAACCAGCGGATGTTCGACGGTTTCCTGAACTGCGAACTGGGAATGTTCGGCTCCATCCTCAAGAACCATAACCTGGTGGATTATCAAAAAACATTCTACTCGGCAGCCACCTTCAACCCCACCTATCCCAACCATAAAGACCCCGTCACCAACTCTTGGGACGGCATCACCACCGCCAGCCAAATCACCAATCCACTGGCATGGATGGAAGTGCAGGACGATGACGCCACCTCGCATATCAGCACCCACGCCCGCCTGACATTCAATCTGATGAAGGAACTGAAATTCACACTTTTCGGTGCCTACACCTACAACATCGTCGAGAACTCCCAATATCTCCCCACATCTGTCCAAACGGGCAAGCCTACAAGGGAACCAAAAAACGTGAATCCCTGTTAGGCAATATGATGCTGACCTACAAGAAGCACCGGAAAAAACATTTCTTCGACGCCCTCGCCCTTGCCGAACTCCAGAAAGAAACTTACACCGGATACTATACCACAGTAAGCAACTTCAGCACCGACAAATTCGGCTACAACAACCTGCAAGCAGGCGCGCTCCGCCTGTGGAAGGTACAAACTCCTACTACGAGCAACCCCGCCTTGCTTCCTTCATGGGACGCTTCAACTACACCTACGCCGACCGTTACATACTCACCCTCAACGCCCGTACCGACGCATCCTCGAAATTCGGCGCTAATCATAAATGGGGATTTTTCCCTTCCGCATCCGCTGCCTGGGTGATTAGTGAGGAGAAATTCATGAAACAACTCCCCGTGGTCGACAATCTGAAATTCCGTATCGGCTATGGCCTTGCAGGTAATCAAAGCGGAATTGATTCCTACACCACGCTGAACCTCGTCAAGCCGAACGGCGTCGTCCCCGTAGGAAACTCCGCCATCGTCTCCCTGGGTGACTTGCGGAACACCAACCCCGACCTGAAATGGGAAGTAAAGCATACCTTCAACACCGGCATCGACGTAGCCCTGTTCGGCAACCGCCTATTGCTTTCCGCCAACTATTACAACTCCCGCACCACCGATATGCTCTACCTCTACAATGTCAGCGTGCCGCCATTCACCTACAACACCCTGTTGGCGAACATCGGCTCCATGCGCAACTGGGGTACTGAAATCGCCATCGGCATCACCCCGCTGAAAACCCAAGACATGGAACTGAACATCAACGCCAACATCACCTTCCAACGCAACAAACTGCTCTCCCTGAGCGGTATGTACAACGGCGAAATGATTTCCGCCCCCGAATACAAAAGCCTTGCCAGTCTTGACGGCGCCGGCTTCCACGGTGGCTACAACCACATTGTCTACCAAATGGTAGGCCAACCGTTAGGTGTCTTCTACCTGCCACACAGCACAGGACTGGAATCCGACGGCAACGGCGGATACACCTACGGCATCGCCGACCTGAACGGTGGCGGTGTCAGTCTTGAAGACGGCGAAGACCGTTACGTAGCCGGGCAAGCCGTCCCGAAAACAATTCTCGGCTCCAACATCAGCTTCCGCTACAAACGCTTCGACCTCTCCGTCCAGATAAACGGAGCCTTCGGTCATAAAATCTACAACGGAACTTCCCTGACTTACATGAACATGAATATCTTCCCCGACTACAACGTCATGAAAGCAGCCCCGAAGCAGAACATTAAAGACCAGACCGCCACGGACTATTGGTTGGAAAAGGGAGATTACGTCAATTTCGACTACGTGACCCTGGGTTGGAACGTCCCCATAGAGAAAGTGCAGAAACTCAAAAGTACATCCGTTCCCTGCGCCTGGCGTTCACCGTCAACAACCTGGCGACCATCTCCGGCTATTCGGGACTCTCGCCCATGATTAACAGCTCCACCGTAAACTCAACTTTAGGCGTGGACGACAAACGCGGCTACCCGTTAGCCCGCACCTACATACTGGGATTAAGTATTAACTTCTAAAACAGAGGACGACATGATGAAAAAACAGTTGAAAAATATAGGACTTGTCCTTATTGCATGCACCACTCTCTTTTCATGCGATAAATTCCTGAAAGAAAATCCAAAGGACAAACTTCCCGCCGATGACGTTTACAACAAACTGTCCGACGTATATCTCAACGCCGTAGCCTCACTCTACACCTATGTCGGCGGTTACAGCGACAGCCAGGGTCTGCAAGGAACGGGTAGGGGAGTCTACGACCTGAACACCTTCACCACCGACGAAGCCATCATCCCTACACGTGGCGGCGACTGGTACGACGGCGGCTTCTGGCAAGGGCTCTACCTGCACGACTGGGGAATCGAAAACGACGCCATCCAAGCCACCTGGGAATACCTCTACAAAGTCGTAATGCTCAGCAACAAATCTTTAGAAATAATAGATAAATTCAGCGAAACCCACTCCGACGCGGAACTCCCCGCCTACCGTGCCGAAGTTCAAGCTATGCGTGCCATGTACTATTACTACCTGATGGACTTATTCGCCCGCATCCCCTTGGTGCAATCTTCCTCTGTCGCCATGAAAGACGTACTCCAAAGCGACCGCAAAACCGTCTTTGAATTTATCTTCCGCGAATTGCAGGAAGCCGAGCCTTTACTCAGTGACGTGCACAGCAACCAATCCGGCCCTTATTATGGTTGTATCACCCGTCCCGTAGTCACTTTCCTGCTAGCCAAACTAGCCCTGAACGCCGAAGTCTACACCGACAACGACTGGACGGACACCCAACGCCCGGACGGAAAGAACATCAAATTCACCGTAAACGGCAACGAACTCAACGCCTGGGAAACAACCGTCTACTACTGCGACCAACTAAAATCCCTCGGCTATAAACTGGAACCGGAATACGAAACAAACTTCTCCGTCTTCAACGAACCGTCAGTGGAGAACGTCTTTACCATCCCTATGAACAAAACCTTATACACCAATCAAATGCAATACCTCTTCCGCTCCCGCCACTATAACCACGCCAAAGCCTACGGACTAAGCGGCGAGAACGGCCCCAGCGCAACGATTGAAGCTCTCGAAACCTTCGGCTACGAAACGACAACCCAAGACCCCCGCTTCGACATCTGTTACTTCGCCGGTATCGTGCGCGACCTCAAAGGCAACATCATCAAACTGGATAACGGTACTGTCCTGGAATATCTCCCCTGGAACGTAGCCCTGGACATCACCGACACCCCTTACGAACAAACAGCAGGCGCCCGCATGAAAAAGTACGAAGTAGACCCGACCGCCACCAAAGACGGTAAACTGATGGAAAACGACATCGTCCTCTTCCGCTACGCCGATGCCTTACTGATGAAAAGCGAAGCCAAAGTACGAAACGGCGAAAACGGCGATAATGAACTGAACGAAGTTCGCAATCGTGTAAACGCCGCCCCCGTTCCGCTACCTTAGAAAACATACTTGCCGAACGCCAACTTGAATTGGCCTGGGAAGGTTGGAGACGTCAAGACCTGATTCGCTTCGGAAAGTTTACAAGAGCGTACAGCAGCCGCCCGCAATTACCGGATGAAGCAAGCGGCTATACAACCGTGTTCCCTATTCCGGAGAAGATACGGGTGATGAATACGAATTTGAAGCAGAATCCGGGATACTAAGTGATATTCATAGTGAAATAATGAATACTTCTTTAATTTATATTCATATTATTACTATATTTGTGAGTTCTCTGTAATTTAATATAGGAGATTGATATGAAAACAGTAGAAGTAATTGTGGAACACGCAGGAAAGAACTTGAGTGCTTATATTGAAGGTGCTCCGGTTATCACTGTTGGCAATGACATGAGAGAGATTGAGGAGAATATGAAAGAAGCGATTGAATTGTATTTGGAAGATAATTCTAATCCTTGCGAAGTATTGTCCGGAGAATTCGAATTAAAATTCAAAATTGATGCTGCTACTTTTATAAACTATTATAGCAACATCTTTACCAAAGCTGCATTAAGCCGGATTACGGGAATCAATGAACGTCAGTTGTGGCATTACGCTGCCGGAGTACATAAACCCCGCAGGCAACAACTGGAAAAAATCCAAAAGGTATCCAGGCTTTATCTAAAGAACTGTCAGCTATCAACTTATTGTAATAAGTGAAATTTATAGTAAACGCCCCATGTGTTACCAAACATTCATGGAGCGTTTTATTATTTATAGGGGGGAGTCACTCTCTTTTATTTCTTCATATAGTGATATCTCATAGAAAATACATATATTTCAATCGTATCTTCATGTACGGAATAGATGATTCGATGTTCTGAGTTAATACGTCTTGACCATTTGCCCGCAAGTTCATATTTTAGCGGTTCCGGTTTACCTATACCGGTATATGGATGCTCTGAAATATCTCTGAGCAAAGCCGTTATTTTATTCATAATGACTTTGTTCCCAGTCTTTTTCCAGTACTCAAGGTCTATTCTAGCCTGTTCAAGAAGTTTTATTTCCATAGATTTTCAATATCAACCGAAGTGCCGCCGCCATTTTATTTCATCGTCTCCCTTTCTGATGATATCCATCATGGCGGGGGATTTCATGATGTATTCAGTCTCTTTGATAGAATTGTATTCTTCCAAAGAAATAACGACTACACTTTCGTTTCCTGAACGATGAACGATTAATGGTTCACTGTCATTGATAACCGCATCGAGATAACTCTTGAGGTTATTTCTTAGTTCTGAATAATTGGTTGTTCTCATAATCTTCCTTTTGATAAGTACAAATATAAGTACTTAATATTGTATCTGCAAATGAATTGAGAATTATTTATGATACCTTTGAAGAATCATTATACCTCATCTGATTCATTCAATCCACCAACTCGAAACTATACTTTTCAAATTCATTTCCGTTGATTATTACAGCAATTTGGTGCAGTCCGAGGTGTAATTTCCTCGTTGTCACTACCCGAAAAGAGTGTTTTCTAGTTATTTGTGTAACAGAATCTGCGGCATATTCTTTTTCGCTGATTTTATGCACTTTTTTCGTCAACGTTCCATTCGCTTTTGGTAATAGATGCCATATTCAAGTCGTATCCTGACCTTTTTATCGTTATGATTCAGCAGCTTAAAACTAAACTCCAACGAATCTCCGACTTTCACTTTGGGCGTTGGGATTTGGAAATTATCAATACTGATATTTTTTATAACAGAGTCAAAGCCGAACAACTCCATCATTTCCGGATTACCTTGTTTCAAGAGAGTCCGACAGCCGTGTTTAATAATCCAGTCTACCTCTTTCGACTCTCCCGCCATTTTTCACCAAATCAATCACCGTTTCGGGATTATCTTTCGCAATATCATTCAGATTATTGGCAACGCTCAATCGTACAAACCTTGACGGGTCATTTTTGAGATTTTCCAGAATAGGAATGATTGGCGCAGGATTCTCTTTCAAGTTCGGCAACGCCATTGCCCAGGGAAGGCGCGGGCGGCAACCCTCTGACGCAAGCCGTCTCACTCCCCAATGTTCGTGCTTGGACCAGAGCAGCATTTGCTTCATCATCTCGTCCGGATATTTAATAATAAAAGGATGGACAGCAAATTCGCAACTGGTGAACTGAGTGATTTTCTCTATCGCTCTGATAGAAGTCTCGTAGTCGTCCAACCCATATTGTTCGACATAATTATCCAGAATCGCCCCATATTCCAGTGTCAACCCGAACTTCTCATCGTCTATGACCGAAAAGTCAGGATACGTACTTTTTACATAATCCAACAGTTCGAGTATTTTGGCGATTGCGTCTTTGTAATCAGTTGGCAAAAACTCTTTCAGAACAGTCGTAATATGTCTGCAACGTTGTTTTAATTCTCTGTTTTCCCATTCATCGTCCATTATCCGGGACACAAACTCGCGGGCATCAAAATCGTTGATAACGAGTTTCAAGTCTTTCGTAAATCTATCGAAAAACTGCTCGTTGTACATGTTCTTAAAAGGTTCCGCCATTTTTTCAAATAATTTAATTCATCCCCTCATTTCATCTTACCTTATATTAAAGTATAAATGAATATAAAGTATAAGTGAGCCGCAAAAAAGATTACAGCTCACTTATACCTTCTATATAATATAACAGCAAAAAATCAATCGAAGAAACTCTTGAACTTCTTGAAAATCTTCTCCTTCACCGAAGTGTTCGGCTTGAAGTTGTCCGAAGCATCCATCTTCTCCAGCGTAGCCTTCTCCTCCTTGTTGAGAGCTTCCGGCACATAAATACTGATATTCACGAGCAAGTCCCCGTTCCATATCCATTTACGTTCGGCAACCCTTTCCGCGAAGGCGAAGCACTTTACCCGGCTGAGTACCCGCATCAATCTTCACTTTCACCTTGCCGTTAATCGTCGGAATCTCCACAGCGCCGCCCAATGCAGCCGTCGGGAAACTCAACAGCAAGTTGTAAATCAAGTCATTTTCGTCGCGGATTAAGTCCTGATGCGGTTCTTCCTCTACAAGAATCAGCAAATCGCCCGACACACCATTGTGTTTTCCGGCATTACCTTTGCCGCCCATCGAGAGCTGCATACCCTCTGCCACACCGGCAGGAATCTTCACCGTCACCACTTCTTCACCGTAAATGATTCCGTCGCCACCGCACTTCTTACACTTGTTCTTGATAATCTTACCTTCACCATTACAAGTAGAGCAAGTGACACGCGTCTGCATGGTGCCCAGAATCGTCTGCTGGTTGCGAATCACCGAGCCGCTGCCCTTACAGGTAGGACACGTCTCCGAACCGCCGTCCCTTCGGCACCCGAACCATGGCAATGATCGCACGGCACATATTTCTTGAGCTTGAACTTCTTTTCCACCCTTCGGAGATTTCCTTCAAAGTCAGCTTCACTTTCACGCGAAGGTCACTGCCGCGATACCGGCGCTGCTGCGAGCCGCCACCGCCGCCGAATCCGCCAAAACCGCTGAATCCGCCACCGAATCCGCCGCCACGGCCACCGAAAATATCGCCGAACATAGAGAAAATATCATCCATCGACATACCTTCGCCACCGAAACCGCCGAACGGCCCGCCATTGCCTGCCGCACCGCTCACACCCGCATGACCGAACTGGTCATACCGCGAACGCTTATCCGGATTGCTCAATACATCGTAAGCCTCGGCTGCCTCTTTAAACTTCTCTTCCGCCTCTTTATCTCCCGGATTCTTGTCAGGGTGATACTGGATCGCCTTCTTGCGGTAAGCCTTCTTTATCTCTTCTACTGTGGCAGTCTTCGCCACTTCCAGTACTTCGTAATAATCTCTTTTTTCTGCCATGCTTCTTTGCCAATTACAAATTAATCTTATTCCCCTACCACTACTTTAGCGTGCCGCAGCACCTTGTCGTTCAATGTATATCCCGTCTGCACACAATCCAGAATCTTGCCTTTCTGTGCTTCCGACGGTGCAGGGATTACTGCGATGGCTTCGTGAAAATCCGTATCCAACGGCTGGTCTTTCGTCTCGATGACCTTCACTCCGTTTTGTGCCAGTACAGCCAGGAATTTATTGTAAATCAGCTCGATACCCTCTTTTACGGCATTCACGTCCGTTGCCGTCTCCATCGTCTTGATGGCACGTTCGAAGTCGTCCACTACCGGAAGAATACTGCTCAGGCTCTTTTCGCCACCGTTCAGAATCAGCTCGGCTTTCTCCTTCAAGGTACGCTTGCGGTAATTGTCAAACTCGGCAGACAGGCGCAGATACTTGTCCTTCTGCTCCTCAATCGTCTCCTGAGCCTTTTCCAACTCCTGCTCAAGCTCTTCCTCATGCGTCAGCGGAGCCGCGTCCTCAGCCTGTTCGTTCTGCGGCTGGTCTTCCGCACCATTATTCAGAATGTCTTCCACATTCATCTCTTCTTCCTTCACCTTTTTTTCTTTCGGATTCATCTTGGTATTTACTATTTTACAAGTTACTATTTACTATTTAAAAACATACGTTATCTGGGTAAGATACCGTCTATAAACATACCGGACTGACCGGATGTCATTGATTTTGCCTGCAAAAACTTTGCCAAGTTGGCATTTTTGCCAAAAACGCTGCAAAGGTAACACTTTTATGTCAGATTGGCACATACCGGATAGCTCATAATTCATATAAATTGCCTACCTTTGCACGCTAAAACAGTAAATAGTAACTTGTAAAATAGTAAATAGTAACTTGCAAAATAGTAAATAAAGAAGATGATTACAGTTTCAAACGTATCGGTTCAGTTTGGTAAAAGAGTGTTGTTTAATGACGTAAACCTGAAGTTTACGAGTGGTAATTGCTATGGTATTATCGGTGCGAACGGTGCGGGAAAATCTACATTCCTCCGTACGATATACGGGGACTTGGACCCCACTACCGGTTCGATTGCCCTGGGACCGGGCGAACGTCTCTCCGTATTGAGCCAGGACCACTTCAAGTGGGACGCTTTTACCGTAATGGATACCGTAATGATGGGGCATACCGTGTTGTGGGACATTATGAAGCAACGCGAAGTATTGTATGCCAAAGAAGATTTCACAGACGAAGACGGACTGAAAGTATCCGAACTCGAAGAGAAATTTGCCGAGCTGGACGGATGGAATGCGGAGAAGTGACGCAGCCATGCTGTTGAGCGGTCTGGGCATCAAGGAAGACAAGCATTATACATTGATGGGTGAGCTGAGCGGTAAGGAAAAAGGTGCGTGTGATGCTTGCGCAAGCATTGTACGGAAACCCGGACAACCTGCTTCTGGACGAACCTACCAATGACCTCGATATGGAAACAGTGACCTGGCTGGAAGAATACCTTTCCAACTTCGAGCACACCGTGCTGGTGGTAAGCCACGACCGTCACTTCCTCGACTCCGTATGTACGCACACCGTAGACATCGACTACGGAAAAATCAACATGTTTGCTGGAAACTACAGTTTCTGGTACGAATCTAGTCAGCTGGCGCTCCGTCAGCAGCAGAACCAGAAGGCGAAGGCTGAGGAGAAGAAGAAAGAGCTGGAAGAATTTATCCGCCGTTTCAGTGCCAACGTAGCGAAGAGCAAGCAGACCACAAGCCGCAAGAAGATGTTGGAGAAACTGAACGTGGAAGAAATCAAACCCTCCTCACGCAAATATCCGGGCATCATCTTCACCCCCGAACGCGAACCGGGCAACCAGATCCTCGAAGTTTCCGGACTGAGCAAGAAGACGGAAGAAGGCGTAGTGCTGTTCAGCGACGTGAACTTCAACGTAGAGAAAGGCGACAAAGTGGTATTCCTTTCACGTAACCCGCGTGCGATGACCGCTTTCTTCGAAATCATCAACGGAAACATGAAGCCGGATGCCGGAACCTTCAACTGGGGTGTGACCATCACCACCGCTTATCTTCCCTTGGACAACACCGACTTCTTCAACACCGACCTCAACCTGGTGGACTGGCTGAGCCAGTTCGGCGAAGGTAACGAAGTGTATATGAAAGGCTTCCTCGGCCGTATGCTGTTCTCCGGCGAAGAAGTGCTGAAGAAAGTAAGCGTGCTCTCCGGTGGCGAGAAGATGCGTTGTATGATTGCCCGCATGCAGCTCCGCAACGCCAACTGTCTGATTCTGGATACTCCGACCAATCACTTGGACCTGGAATCTATTCAGGCTTTCAACAACAACCTGAAGACGTACAAAGGAAATATCCTCTTTCTCTTCCCATGACCACGAATTTATCCAGACCGTTGCCAACCGCATCATCGAACTGACTCCGAACGGCATCATCGACAAAATGATGGAATATGACGAATATATCACGTCAGACCACATCAAGGAACTGAGAGCGAAAATGTACGGTGATAAATAATCACGCCAGCGCTTAGCCATAGCCATAAAACTAAGGCGCGGATTACGTGGATAACACGGCTTTTGTCAATCACAAATGATTGGCTGCCGTGAAATCCGCGTAATCCGCGCCTGATTTTTATTTAGCAATCCGTGCCTGATTTTTATTGATAAGCCCCTCACACATTTCATGTGATAAGTCTCCCTATACTTCTACTTCTTCCACCAGCGCCAATTCCCAACTGCGCCATACAACAGTTATCAGTTTCAGTCCCCCTTTCTCCCGGGCTTCCGCCACACATTCATCCCCGCTGTAACGAATCAACTGCTCCCGCGCATCATCGGCAAGCATCCTAATCTCCTTTTCCGACGCACCGGCTTTCGCATACTTCACTTCCAGCAGATAAGTGTACGGCGGCATTACGGGTACTACCGGACTGGGTTTAAAGAAGAAATCGGCAAACCCTTTGTTCATCTCATATTCCGGATACAGTTGATAATAGCGGAACATACTCAGATAGGCGAGAAGAAAGCCCTTGATATGTGCTTCTCCTTCTATATACTCGCGGATGCGGCTCTGCTCGCGGATAGCTCCGGCAACAAATTCGAACAACGGCTTCCAGTCTCCCTTGAAAGACATATTCTCAAACAAGGTGAACAGACGGTTCACGTCGATCTTGAAGACATCATGGCGGGCATATCCCTGAATCAGAAAATTGAATAACAGTTCGCGAACCACCAGATTGGGAACGTGCAGGATGGGTCGTGTCCGAGTTGAACATGCAATCCGCTAATTTATTTTCACTAAAGCAATAATTGTAATAATTGGGTTTCATCATAGTCACCGCGTCGTCTACCGACAAAGGTAAAGCCCCTTGCTCGGTGTAATACGTCAGCATCTCGCGCAGTTCCTTCTCGCTGAAACCTACAAGGTCGTTAAACCAAGGGTCGGTAGTGATATTCGTGCCGATGTTGAATCCGCTTGTCACGTCGTCCATCGTCACCGGGCTTACTCCCGTGATGAACAAACGGTTGACGGCAGAACCCATTCCCGTCGTGGCAGCTTTTATTACATTAAAGAATCTTCGGATATATCCTTCGCCATGCGTCGCTTTCCGGTAAAGGTCCGTGCCGTAAGTTGAAAGAATAGTATTCGTAAAATTATCATATTCATCAATCAGGAGATAAATCTTGATGTCTCCCTTACGGGTAGCGTAAGTATTGATTGAGGATAAAAAAGCGCCGGGGTCTGCTTGTGTCTTTTCATCCAGAACCTTCCAGATGTCTTTTCCCAGCAGATGCTCATATCTGTAAACAAAATCGGACAGTTTCCCGCAACAATGCAACCGGAAAGATTCTTCCACCTCATTGATATTCGAGCTCACCTCGGAGAAATTAAATCTCATGATGAGAAACTGGTTATGTATCGGCGTAGGATGCTTCCCGATATACAGATTGCCGAACAATTCGTCGAACTGGTCGGCATACCGGACATCATAATAGGCTTCCAGCATAGCCAGCGTGAGACTTTTCCCGAAACGTCGGGGACGAATCAGAAACAGGTAAGACGGTTGCATTTCTATCTTTTCGATAAACATCGTCTTATCCACATAATAATAGTTTTCTTTCTGGATGCGTCCGAAGTCCGTCAATCCGTATGGTATTTGCTTCAGCATATTGCGATTCCTTTCTTTATTCATCGTTCATATCGAAGCAAATATACGGAAAAACGGATGAATGTGATTGTTTTTGCGTCACCTATTTATCCGTTCATCCGCCATTTCGTAAAAAACTGCCCTCTTACGGGAAAATTACAACTCCAACCCCTTCTGAACCGGCAGTTGCGGGCGTATTGAATTTTCCGTGCGTTCTTCCTGTGAATATTCCACTACCCAATATTCCGTCACTCCGTCTTTGGTCTGTCTTGTCCGGAATTTATTGCCGTTGAGTACGGCGACGAGCATTTGCTGTGTTTGCCGGTTTGACTGGATGCGTCCGTTCAGGCTTATTATTGATAGTAGAGAGGATGCGGAATACCATTTAGCGTTAATATCCTTTCCTTTCGCCGCACGGAAATAGAAGAACAGATTCTCTTCAACCGGTTCTTTCAGACGGAAATTCTCGTTTCTGCTATTCAGGCTCGTAATCTCGTCCCCTTCGTACCAGTATTGGAAACCTTGCCGGTAAAGGGCCAAAGCCTGTGAATAAATCCCCTGGTGATTGACCGGACTGCTATAGTCGATACTGTTGACGATACTCAGCAGGATACGGCGGCTTTCGCCAAACTCCTGCACACAGTACGGATTGTTGGTACTTGCCACGAACGACGCGTGGCGGATAAACGTACTCGATTGCAAATCGTACACTTTTCGCTCGGTTATCTTGTCCTGCACGATGATACGTTTCAAGTCTGCCAATTGGTTGGCGAGTATTCCGTCAAACTCTTCCAGGTTGATAATGAGGCAAGTGGAAAACATCAGCATATGGTCTTTGTTGTCCGGATTGATTCTACCGTTGCGGTAATACGTGCGCAGCTCGGGCGGCAACAAATTACGGATGAAAGTACTTTTTCCTACCCCTTGCTTACTGTGAAATACCAGCATTTCCTGATTCTGCACTTCATCATCCAGCGCACATGCCACCAGTCCCACCAGCCATCGGCGGAAGCTGCTTTCCCAGAACGGCTGGTCATCGGCTTGCACCCTGGCGGCGAGTTGCCCGATGTAATCCGTCACACCGTCCCAAGGGGCAGGAAGAGAAGTAGTCGGCAAACGGATTGACATCAGGCGTGAGGCTTGAGTCAATCACAGCTTTCAGCATCGGCAACGAGCAGTAGACAGACGACAATTGCAGATGCGTGTAGATGGAGTTGAAGTCCTTGCCACGCATCGCCACGAAGGGAAGGGGAGCGGCTGAGCCGGCAAAAGGACGGAATTCCACACTGTCCAGAATCGTGTTGCGACGGAATTCGTAATGTTCCCGCAGGAAATCGACCACTTTCTGCACGAGCGGCTTCTTTTGTTCCTCTTCGTTGGCGTCAGTCTTGCTGGTGTAGAGATAGGAGTTGCGCAGCGGAGATTCAGCGTCAAAATCCGGCTCACTGCCGAAATCGTGCAGCGTCATGCGTACGGCATCTTCTTCGGCGATGTGGCGGGTGTAGCATTGGTTGCCCAGGCAGTAGATGAAACAGTCACGGCTGTTGCGTTCAAAGTGGAACTTCCGTTTCGTATATTCCACCGCTTTCCGGAATTCCATTTGTGACACGGGGTCAATGTCGGAAATATCCGGGCAGTTTGCGTCGTTCGTGCCGGGGAGGCTTGCGTCTTCCGGAGTTTTCCGCAGCGCCTTTTTCCGCTTTGAGGGGGTTGATTCTTCCGGCAATGGCAGTTGGACAGTGACGTTTAGCGCGGTGACGCCTGCCAACCGTTCTTCGGAAAAGAACACATCCGGGTCATAAGTGGCATACATGCCTCGGCTCAGGTCGCTGCCGCTGGGGTCTACTTTGCTGTCCAGCAGCCGGGCGTAATAGCGGGAAGTCAGTTCAAACATTCGTTTGTGATAATGTTCCAGTTCGGCATATGTCACTGTATCTTTTGCCTCGAGTTCCGCACGCAGGCGCACCGCCTCTTCTGTTTTCAGGTAGACGAGCAGTTTCAGCCCGTGGCGGCGCGGACTAAGCGCGCAGCCTATCGTAGCGGAATCGTTCTCGGCAAGAAGGCGTAGGCGGGGAATGTCTTCCGCCGGCATTTCGTCGAAGTCCAGTACCGGCAGGTCGTTGTAAGCCGAAAGGCTGTGGGGTAGACGGCAGGCAGAGTAATTGGCAGTCAGGGTGAAGTAAGGCAATTGGCGTTTTATGCTGTCGGCTTTCGCCAAATTGCCTTCGCTGAGAGCTGTCTCTATTTGTTCGATTTTCTGATGATGCATACTACTGCCTATCTGTTCAAAGAATTTGCAGAGTTCAACCTGTCCGATAACTTTGGAATACCCGCGATAGCAGGTTACATAAAATTGATTCATAATGATAATTAATTAATGAGTTATAAAATTCTTTTTATTAACATGTGTCTGTTGCAGAAAAAAGGAAAGTACGTCGTGTGACTTTGGATTTTAGATGTAGCAGCATTTGTTTTCGTCGGTAAAGATACAGCCTCTTTTTGGAACGGAAAAAAACATTTTCCATCCCGAAAAGAGGCTATAAATTGTAGTGTGGAGTAAATAGAGTTTTCTTATTCTCCATAAAGAGTTATGCGCAGTTTCTGTACACATCTACTAAGCTGAGATTCTGACAGATACCCCTCTTTGGCATTTGATATGCGGAAGTCAGCCATCTGCATAGCCATTTGGGCGATGGTGCGCGGGTGAGTTTTTTCCGACAGGAGTGTGTTGTCGTCGAAGAACTTCACGAATGGTGTAAGATATTCGTTTCGTTCGTTCGGGAAAACTTCTTTTTTGTGCTTTCTGAAGTACTTCAGCAGTCTTATGCCGGCTTTTTCCGACTCGGGCAAATCGCTCTTGTTGTAGAGATCCAACTGCTGGACGTGTTCGTTTGTTACTTGAAATTCAAACACAAAAATGTTTCTTTTTCCATAATTTGAATTGTTTTTATGAATTAATAATTATTTATAAAAAGACGCAAATATAGTACTTCCTCTCTGTTGAATAAAGATTTTTTAAGAAAAAACTTATTGAAGCCGTGTTTCCCGATATTTTTCTGTATTTTTCTTCTTATTATATATGTTCTTTATACAAAGCGCACGCACACTAAAACTAGAGGTGGTATCACCACCACCACCAGATTCTAATGTATGCGTGCGCTAATAAAAAAAGAACATATTCCGTACGCGTGCGGATGCGTACATTATTATATAAGAAAAGCTATAGTCAGCTTATTTTAGATTGCCATGTATGGACTGGAATATCATTATAGCAAATCCTTTTTTCATTATAGCTAATCTCGATTTCATTATAGCTAATCCGGATTTCATTATAGCTAATCAAAATCTGTCCTAAAGAGATTCACGGCTCATCCAGATACTTCACGATAAGCCGCACCTGCCTTGCGCTGTAAGCGTGGTCATTCTTACCTTCGCCCCCGCTATATATTGCGTCATACAGTTCCTTGTTATTTCTGATCCACTCCCTCATTTTCCGCATGGCATACACCAACGGTACATAAGGATTGTATAGATGTGCCAGTTCCGACTTCAAATACGGTCGTATGACAAACGGCTCTTCTGCCGTTTCTTCCTTTTCTGCTTTCATATCTTCGGAAAATTGATTTTATCGTATTCCAAATATACGAAAAATCCCCCGGACAGCCAACAGTATAAGTAAAATAAAATCAATCCGGATTAAAGTAAATACACTCTGAATGAAACTGAATCAAAGTAAGACAAACGGAGACAAAGTACGTCATTTCACCCCACTGTAATATAGTACCTTTGAGGTATCGAAAGAGAAAGAAACAGAGCTCGTTCATCTCTCCCGATACCCATTGCGACAACCGCAATCTGTAACATTTATTTTTCAATTTTTAATTCTCAATTTTTAATTTAAAAAATTTATCATGGCAATACCATTTAAAAGAATGGGTCGTAAAGACCCGAGAAAGGTTGACGGGGTGGTGAAGTTTCACCCGCAACTTGTGACGCAGGGACAGAGTGTAGACCTGGATAAACTCGCTTACACCATGAAGGACAAAAGTTCCTTGTCGCTGGGCGATATCCAGAGTGTGCTGACCAATCTTGTAGAAGCTATGCGTGCGGCACTGTTCGACGGCAAGTCCGTCAATATCCGTGATTTCGGTGTATTCAGCCTTTCCGCCACCACATTGGGAGCGGACACGAAGGACAAGTGCACGATGAAGAATATCAAGGCCGTGAATATCAACTTCCGTCCTTCGAGCAGTGTCCGTCCCAACTTGGCATCTACCCGTGCCGATGAGAAAATCGAGTTTCTTGACCTCGACGCGCCCAAGAAAAAGAAAACCGAGGGTGAGGGCAACCCGACGACGGTGGCAGTGAGAATCCCGGTGGCGGCGGAGACGATGGCGGTGAAACTCCCGATCCGGATCCGGCAGCATAAGTAATTGCCGACTGGCAGTAGACAATTGACATTTAGTTATGCTATGAGAAAGATTGATTTGATTGTGATTCACTGTTCCGCCACACGCGAATACCGTTCGCTTACCCCGGATGACTTGAAACGATGCACCGCCGCCGCGGATTCAACGGCACGGGCTATCACTACTACATCCGCAAGGACGGCACGGTTCACCTCACCCGTCCGGTAGACCGCATCGGGGCACACGCCCGAGGTTTCAATGCTCACTCGATAGGCATCTGTTACGAAGGTGGTCTGGACTGTCGGGGATGTCCGGCAGACACGCGGACACCGGAACAGCGGGCATCGCTCAAACTTTTGGCGCATCAGTTGGGAGAACGTTTTCCCGGCTGCCGCGTGTGCGGCCATCGCGACCTCTCGCCCGACCGCAACGGAAACGGGGAAATCGAACCGGAAGAGTGGATCAAGGCGTGCCCGTGCTTTGAGGTGAAAGACGAGTTTTCAGGAAAAGAGTAACTAAGGGAAAAAGTAACCAAAGAAAAAGGTAACAAAGAAAAGGGTAACAAAGAACAAGAGTAACTAATCATTTAAAGAGTCGGAAAGGAGGTGTGTAAAATTATGGCAATGAAAAGTTCCCTTTGGGATACTATTTTGAAGGTAGTCATCGCGGTGGCTTCGGCAGTGCTCGGTGCGCTGGGCGGTAATGCGATGAATCTGTAAAAAGAAAAGATGTAACAGATTAATAAAGTGATATTCTCACCGTATGGATATGCGCGCTATCCTTAATGGTGGGAATATTATCAGTTCATTTAAAATTCAAATACTATTTAACTGTATGAATAAAAGACTTCTTTTAGCTTTCGTTCTTTTGGTAAGTATGAATCTGAGCAGCATGGCACAGCTATTACCTATTAAGAATGTTCCCAGTCCGGAAATTACGAGTTTGGGCGAATATGGGACAGTTCCGGTCAGTCTATATACTGGTATTCCTGACATATCAATACCGCTTTATGAGTTGAAGGCAGGTGCCTTTACACTGCCTCTCTCGACCAGTTACCACTTGGCATCCGTGAAGCCGAATGTACAGCCGGGATGTTTGGGCTTAGGGTGGAGCCTGCAAGCGGGTGGATATATCACTCGTGCCGTTCACGGACTCTACGATGAAAATGTGAATCTAACGGATACGCTTCCGGTTACTATGTTCATGCTTCCCAACTTCAAAACATGAATAATGCGCAATTCGTGGAGGCTACAAAACATATTGAGGGTGAAAGTGGCGATTATTATGAATTGTCCGCCGATGAATTCTCATTTAGTTTTTGCGGTTACTCCGGCAACTTTTATTACAAAGGAAACTGGCAGTGGTATGTCGTTTCGGATCAGGATATTAAAGTGGAGTTTAATCCGGCTAATGGCGAGGGGTTTATAAATTCTGAGCAGTTGAACAGCAGGATTCCGCTTAGTGGATGGGGAGTTCGATCGTACAACAATCGTTTTTTCAACAAGTTTACTTTAGTAACACCTGATGGGTGTAGATATGAGTTCGGTGGTTTGCAAGCGACCGAATATAGTGTGCCCTATTACTCTCGAAAGGATGGCGAATTGATTCCTACTTCCTGGAAGTTGTCTAAAATAACTACTGTAGACAAACGGGTTGTGGAGTTCAGCTATGATACTTCCCAGGTGATGTGTGACTTAAAATATGTCCCTCAGTGTAAAACGGTGACAGGTATACCCTGTACTCCACAAAATCCTCAAACCGGTCAGGCGGGGATGACGGGGTATTTGATTTTTCCGGCAACTATCAAGACTATAAAAACCTCCGATGAGACTTTAGAGTTTAATTACTACAATGACTATGGCTATTCTAGTTCTTTTGTCGACACCTATCTGGCATGGGGACGAAAAAACGCCTATGGACGGAAAGATATATACTCTTTCATGGAAGATCCTGCTGAGCAGTTTCATGTGTTTTTGGGTAACGGCATCGACACGTCTTCCGATTATATGTTGCGGGAAACGATTAAATCGAAACTGAGAAATCTGGTATTGCACTCTATCTACATAAAAGGAAACGCGAACCATCCTTTGAAGACTATTTATTTTGATTATGTCTACAACGAGAGAAGAAAATTGTCATTGATAACCGAACGTCCCGGCAATCCGGCAATTATTCCCATATATATACATCATCCGCATGGATATTTCTTCCTGTCGCACTATGAGGTGCCTCAATCTCCTACGGAAGGAAGTATTCAGGAATATCACTTCAATTATAATAAATCGCACCCTATGCCTTTTGATTTTGTGAGAGCGAAAACGGATTCATGGGGGTATTTTTCCGGAGGAACGGTGAGTTTCTCGTCCACACCTTCGTTTAAGGTGAAGCAGCCTTCGTTGACGTATACTCAAGCCGAAGTGCTGGAGGAGATTATCTACCCCACTGGTGGCAAAAGTCGGTTTGAGTATGAGCTGAACCGTTATTCTAAAGTTGTAAATCCATCACATACTGCCCTGGACGTGCGGAGCGGAGATTCGGGCGGTTTGCGAATAAAGAAAATGAGCTTTCTCAATCAGGCAGACAGCCTGCTAGGAATAAAACGCTATTATTATTCGGAACAGAGAGAGACGACGGAAAAGAGCAGCGGGATTGCGAAAACAAAGCCATTGCACGAAATCATTTATTACGCGGATGGCGGCATGAATCTTATATTGAAATCCGAAGGAGGATTTTTTGCAGAAGTCACCAACCTGAATTCTCCTGATGTGGGATATTCGTGCGTGATTGAGGAGGATATTGACGGGCACGGGCAGTCTCAAGGATATGTCAAACATCACTTTTCCAACTATGGCGAGGATATATACGGAATGACTCATTATGATGAACCGGCTGTTTATTCCATGCTGGTGGGGGAAGGGAGTACAAAACCATTCACAAGTCGCTCAATGGAAAGGGGGAAGCTTCTTTCTAAGGAATATTATGATGAAGACAATCAGTTGAAGAAAAAGGTGAATTATAAATATAAGGAAGTGGCGCCGGGAGCATTTGTCACCGCACATCAGAACCTTCTTATTTTCTGTTCAGACTTTAATGATTACACATGCGCGAAAGTGGTAACGCTTACCAAGACGTATACTCATGCCTGTCTGGTCGATTCGACAACAGAAGTTGCGTATGTAGCTCCTGCCGGCAAGAAAATCGTACAATATCAGGCGCATGAGTACGGCAGCCATAAATTATTGAGCAGAGTATTGAGCCGAACCAGTGACGGGAAGGATGTCAGTACTGATTATTCTTATGCCGCTGATGAGCCGGGGAATAGCTGGATGAAGATGAGTCATGTCCTGACACCTGTTTCGCGAAAAATGGTGAGAACGGGGACACAGTTGCAAGGAGAGGAGTATATATACGGACAATCGGACGGTGTTCCCTATGTACAAATGATGTACAAAACGAATAATAATCATAAACAAAGGATGTATTTGGTTTCCCGCGTTGATAAATATGGCAATCCGATACAAATAGAAGAACAGGGTGTGCCGGTCGTATTGATTTGGGGAGCTGAGGGGCAACGAATCATAGCACGCATAGAGAACGCTACTTATCGTGACGTGGCGGACAGAATGTCTGTTTCACCCGAAAGTTTCTCTTCGACCCGATTGGATAAAATCAATTATGAAGTATTGGAAGGTATCAGACACTTGCTACCGGAATCTCATTTCTATATTTATAAGTATACATCAGACATGCGCCTCGAATCCGACACTTCTCCGAACGGATTGACCACTTTCTATAAATATGACTATTTGGGTAAACTCAGAGAGAGCTATTTAATGGAGAATAATATAAAAAAGATATTGAATATATACGATTATCACTTTTACAACAGTGATAAGGAGACTGGTAGTGATGGAGGTGAAACGATAATAAATGGAGATGCATTATGAAAAGAAACAGATTATTTGCTATTTTATTTCTGATAGTGGGAGTTGCTTTGAATCTTTCTGCCCAATCAATTCATCCGAACGACGATAAACCGTCAATGATGTTTATAATTCCGCTTTCTGACAATGAACCCAGGCATGCAAAATTGTCTGATATAGACGGTCAGTCTAATCCTGCATTCGAACCTCACGAAGGACTTTATTTTCGGATAAGTGAATCAATGAACGTTTCTATGAGATTTTCAAATATGACGCTCAAAGGTACAGGAATGTATTATCCATATTTTAGAATAAACATATCGCTGATTTCGTGGGATCCTGATTCGTTTGCACTGCGGGATATATGCACGGAAAAGGTTGCTATAGGTTCATTGTCTTCTTTTTCGTATAATGACAGTGTTCTCCTTTCACCCGGAATATACAAACTCCAGCTATCTGTCGTCGGAACGCCTGTGGAGTCGGATTCTACTTCAACTTCGTGTCCCGTTCTTCCGGGAGACGCAATAGGCGTGTACCCTCCGGTGAAAGCTAGCTCGGCTGTGGCATTATTACCCGATGGAGTTACACCTGCCGTCCATCAACACACATTGTCCGTTGATTTGTGTGCGCATAAACTTGTGTTTGAGGGAGAAAAAGAACCCGATATTCCTCATCCTGACTCTCAACCTTTGCATTCCTTGAATTTCTTTCCGGGGAAAAATATGGTGAGTGTTTTTAAAAGTCGTGATGGAAGTAAATCTAATGGTTCGTTAAGTATAAGCTATTATGATGATATGGGTCGTTTGGATCAGACTGTGCGACAGAAATTTACCCCTCAGATGAAAGACCTCGTCACATGGCAGGAGTATGATTCATGGGGGCGTAAGAGTAACACGTGGCTGCCGGTTCCTGTTATGCAAGGCAGCGGGATGTCTGTCTTGAGCAGTGTGTATAAAGAACAGGCTCTGAAAACTTATGGAGGAGATACGCACACGTATACATCATACAGGTATGAAGCTTCTCCTTTGGAGAAGGTAGTCGGACAGTGCGGCCCCGGTCACGCATGGCATGAACATGGACGAATGGTGAAGACTGCGGATTTTACAAATGTGGCGGGCGATGATGTGTTGGATTGTTATAGTTTTCAAATTTTGGAAGGAGCAGGAGATGCTTTGTCGATTTTGGTGGGCAGAAGTTATCCGGATGGTAGTTTGTCGGTCGCCCGGACAGAAGATGAAGGCGGTAAAATCGTGTTTGAGTTTAAGGATAAATCCGGCAAGGTGGTATTGTTGCGGCAAGTGGATTCCGTTACAGGCAGTAAACTGGTGCTCGATACTTATTACGTATATAATGATTTGGGTCAACTTAGGGCTGTTCTTCCGCCTGCATTGTCCGCGCATCTTTCTGTGGGCGCGGTTGAGTCCCATTTACTCGAACAATATGCTTATGTGTATAAATATGATGCTGCGGGCAATCTTTCCGCCAAGAAGTTACCGGGTATTGATTGGAACTATTACGCTTATGACCGGGATAACAGAATGATTCTCAGTCAGACCGGCATGGAAAGGGCAAAAGGGGAATGTGAGTTTTATATTTCCGACTCTTTCGGGCGTGTGTGCCTGCAAGGTGTTTGTAGAAATAAAGTATATCCATTTGAGGGAAGTATCTGGGTAGTAGTATTACCGGGTACTCGGGGACCGGGTATGCAGGTTATACATTGGTTCATAGCGGTCCGGCACAACTGATTCTTGACAATCCGGAAATTCGAACGGTGAATTATTATGATAATTATAATTTTATGGATGATGAACGGTTCAGACCGGATTCCCTGTTCGCTTATACTCCAAGAACAGGCTTTCGCGAAAAGTGTACTAATCCCAAAGGATTTCTGACCGGAACGTTGACCTTGCATCTTCCCTCATCCGGTGAAACTTCCTTTCCGATTATCAGAGGTCAGTGATGTATTATGATGAGCACGGTCGGAAGATTCAAACCGTATCGGATCATCATTTGAATGGAGGCGACCGTGATTTTATAATTATAATTCTTTTACCGGAAGCCTGATAAGCCATTTGCACGAACATACACGTTTCGCTGCTCCTGTTTTGAGTGAATTGTATACGTATACCTATGATTCCGGCGAACGACTGACAGAAGTATTTCATAAGCTGAATAACAAACCGGAAGTTTTATTATCGAGCAATGAGTATAATGAATTGGGGCAGCTATGTACACAATCCCTTCATAATAGCTTGCTTCACACTGCTTATGAATATAATGTACGGGGTTGGTTGTCTCAAATTGAAAATCCTTTGTTTCATCAGAACATTCATTATACGGATGGTGTGGGAGTTCCTTGCTATGACGGTAATATCAGCAGTATGACGTGGTCTGCCGATTCTTTGTTTTTGCGTGGTTATCGCTTCGGCTACGATGGATTTTCACGCTTGACAGATGCTGCCTACGGTGAGGGAAGTTTTTTGAATGAGAACCCGAATCGTTTTAGTGAGCGTGTGACATCGTATGACAAGATGGGAAATATTCTAGCCCTGAAACGATACGGGCAGACTGCCTCTTCTGTATATGGCTTGATTGACGACTTGTCTTTGTCTTATGATGGTAATCAATTGAAGGCAGTAAATGACAACTCCATAAACTCGGTTTATGCTGATGGTTTCGAATTCAAGGACGGAGCAAAACAGGATACAGAGTATTTTTATGACACAAATGGAAATTTAATTAAAGATTCGAACAAGAATATTGCCGAAATTCAATATAATTACTTAAATTTACCGAACCGTATAGAGTTCGAAGATGGCAGCTCTATTTCTTACCTTTATGATGCGGCAGGCACCAAACTGCGTGTTGTTCATTGTATCGCAGGAAATACAACTACTACCGATTATTGCGGTAATGTGATCTATGAAAATGGAATCCCCAAGACTTTATTGACAGATGCCGGATTTGTATCCTTGAGTGACAGTAGGTATCATTATTATTTGCAGGATCATCAAGGTAATAATCGTGGTTGTGTCCCAGAATGGGACAGTTGAGGAAGTAAATCATTATTATCCGTTTGGCGGTACGTTTGCTTCGACTGCGTCTGTTCAGGATTATAAGTATAACGGGAAGGAGCTGGATAGAAAAGGCGGTCTGGATTGGTATGATTACGGGCTAGACGTTATGATGCGGCATTGGGCAGATGGAATGCGGTGGATCCGATGGCGGAGAAATATTATGGTTGGAGTCCGTATAATTATTGTTTGAACAACCCATTCAAGCTCATTGATCCCAATGGAATGTGGCCAGGCGATCCCTTGTTGTCGCCTTTCAGTCGGTATGAGTATGGCAATAATGGGATAGTAAACTCATTGAAGTTTATTCATAACACGGTTGCTTCGGTTGTAAACACTCCTATTAACGTGATAAATGGGCTAGCGGGTGAAACGCAATACATTTATAACAATGGAATTGGCTCCTATCTTTCTGCTGGGACTCAAAACATAGGAGACGCCATTAGCTCGGAAGTTTCATATCGTGTAGATACACCTATATCTGAACAAGCTTCGGATACTTGGCAAGCGATGAAAGACCCGCAGAATTGGGAAAATGCAACAGCTACAGCGGCTCTGCTATTAAGTCCGATGAAGAAAACGTCCTCTGTTTTTGAACGTGGTGCTTCTGTAGCAGAGAAAGGAGTGGGAGCGGTAAAGGCAGAAGTTGCAGTACATGGGAATTCATTGAAAAGTCAGCGACCGACATGGGGATATAAGTTGTATTCTACTGATGGTACTTTCTTGAAGAATGGGATTACATCAGAGAAGATACCAGAGAAAAGATATACAAAATCGTTTATGAAAGATAAAAAAATGGTTGATCCAATTTTATTTCCTAACAGAAAAGCTGCTTGGGATTGGGAATACCAACAAAATGTAATTCAACGAGGACCGTTAAATAAAAATATGCATTAGATAATATTTACAAATTTAATTATGAATAATGTTGAGAATTTATTAGGTTGCTATGTCTCATATCCGTCATTAATGTATGATGCAATAGAAACGCAAAAACAAAAAGCAAGGAAGCAAGGAGATTTGTTTAGCATCTACATTTGGGGAAATAACGGAATTGATAATACGTTGAAAGAGATTAAGCGCGAAAACTATGGAAATGATATGCATCTAATTTTATTACAATTTTATGTAAATCCGCTTTCTTACCTTAAACAACATCTGAAAGAGATTGAATCCTATCGTAAAAAGAAAAATCTATAGGTATTCCAATTATTGTAACAGATGAAAATTTTTTCAGTAGAACTGATGAGGAAAGGTTTAAGTTTTTGAAGGAAACTATCTTGAATAAGATGAATTTTCTTGAAGATGTAGTAAAGAAAAAGAAACTGGATACCAATGTGAAACAGCTTAAAGCTGATATAGATAGGATATTATAGCTTTATAGTTCTTTTATTAAAATAATTATCTTGCCCTGATGTAGATAAAGTTAAATGTTTATATCAGGGTATCTTTATTTTCAAAAATAAACTTGCTTAGGTCTATTTATAGTTCAAGGACGGAGCAAAACAGGATACAGAGTATTTTTATGACACAAATGGAAATTTAATTAAAGATTCGAACAAGAATATTGCCGAAATTCAATATAATTACTTAAATTTACCGAACCGTATAGAGTTCGAAGATGGCAGCTCTATTTCTTACCTTTATGATGCGGCAGGCACCAAACTGCGTGTTGTTCATAGTATCGCAGGAAATACAACTACTACCGATTATTGCGGTAATGTGATCTATGAAAATGGAATCCCCAAGACTTTATTGACAGATGCCGGATTTGTATCTTTGAGTGATAGTAAGTATCATTATTATTTGCAGGATCATCAAGGGAATAATCGTGTGGTTGTGTCCCAGAATGGGACAGTTGAGGAAGTGAATCATTATTATCCGTTTGGCGGTACGTTTGCTTCGACTGCGTCTGTTCAGGATTATAAGTATAACGGGAAGGAGCTGGATAGAAAAGGCGGTCTGGATTGGTATGATTACGGGGCTAGACGTTATGATGCGGCATTGGGCAGATGGAATGCGGTGGATCCGATGGCGGAAAAATATTATGGTTGGAGTCCGTATAATTATTGTTTGAATAATCCAATACGAAAAATAGACCCTACAGGTATGGTTCCGAGAGATTTTAGAATTGATACTAATGGAAATATTAGACCAGTTGGTCAATCTGACGACAAACCAGATCGATTGATTGGAACAAATCAATCGACAGATAAAGATGAGAGCATAACGGTGAATGATAAAAGTATTCTTCCTGCTTTGGCAGGAAAAAGTAATATTGAAAATAGGGCTGCCCCTTTGAGGTGTGAGAAAAGTAAGTAAAGGTAAATATAGTATTGAAGTTATTCCGACAATGAGACAAGGGCATGCGGCAACAACACGTTCGAAGGCAGATGCGAAGAATATATTTATTTTTGCATCAAAAACATCCGATGTTGAATGGAGTTTGTCTCACTATAAAAATGGGAATTCTGTAGTTGGTACTCTTCATGAGAATAGTCAAGCACCTCAATTCTCAGTTTTAGGAGAAGGTTATAAACTCGAGAATCAAGTTTATGATGCTCATAGCCATACAGGTACAAATCCTAATGTGGACTTTGTGCCATCAACACCTGATATTAACGCAGCAAGATGTTTAATTAAGGTAAGTCCTAATGCTAAAGTTGAAATATATGCACCTTGGAAGCCTGGCAATCAATGGATAAAATTAAATAGTTATGCGAAATAGAAAAGTAATTTATTTGTTAATTATATTAGCTTTTCCTGTTGTATATGGGATCAAGTTAATTATTTTGCAAAATCTCAACCTATTGCAGCTTCTGTGAATTTGCCTGAGTTGATTCGTAATGGGTATGACTTGGTAAATGACAGTTCTATTTTCTCTAAATTATGTATATCATTAAATGATTCTTTATTACTCAGAAAAACAACTTGAAGATAGCGGTATTTACAGATGTTAATTTATCAAATAATACTATTGGTTGGTGTTTGTATTATATTGAGGCATCTGAACCGCTAAAGGTAGCTGATAGAAATTTTCTTTATATTGATTTATATAAAGGGGGGCATATACAAATGCAAAATGTCCCTGTTCAATTATCTGATATTCGGAGTTTAGCTATAGATTATATTTTTGACCCTGATAGTGCAAGTAGAAGCCGTATTTTCACAAAACGTACTATCAATCAGAAGGAAATAGAAGTTGCAAGTGCTGGAGTATGTATGAAAGTACACAAAAGAGAATGATTTTTTCTCTGTTTCTGATTGGCGGGTCTTTTATGGTTGTTTGCGTGAATTGATAAAGTTATTCGAAGATGAACGAAATAATGTGTCACTGAAAATATGGGATAAAGACTTTCATTCACTTCCGTTTCAGGAAAAAGAAAAGATTGTAGATCTTGCAGGTTATCGTATTAACATAGAATTTGAATAATGTCTTACCCTGACATAAATAAGTTAAATGTTTATATCAGGGTATCTTTATTTTTAAAAATAAACTTGCTTAGGTCTATTTATAGTTCAAGGACGGAGCAAAACAGGATACAGAGTACTTTTATGACACAAATGGAAATTTAATTAAAGATTCGAACAAGAATATTGCCGATATTCAATATAATTACTTAAATTTACCAAACCGTATAGAGTTCGAAGATGGCAGCTCTATTTCTTACCTTTATGATGCGACAGGCACCAAACTGCGTGTTGTTCATAGTATCGCAGGAAATACAACTACTACCGATTATTGCGGTAATGTGATCTATGAAAATGGAATCCCCAAGACTTTATTGACAGATGCCGGATTTGTATCTTTGAGTGATAGTAAATCATTCATTATTTGCAGGATCATCAAGGTAACAACGTGTAGTGGCAGACCAAAACGGGAATGTTGAGGAAGTAAACCATTACTATCCGTTTGGTGGTACGTTTGCTTCGACTTCGTCTGTTCAGGATTACAAGTATAACGGGAAGGAGCTGGATAGAAAAGGCGGTCTGGATTGGTATGATTACGGGGCTAGACGTTATGATGCGGCATTGGGAAGATGGCATGTGGTGGATCCGATGGCAGAAAAATTCTATAGGTGGAGTCCGTATAATTATTGCCTTAATAATCCATTCAGGCTCATTGATTCCAATGGAATGTGGCCAGGCGATCCCTTGTTGTCGCCTTTCAGTCGGTATGAGTATGGCAATAATGGGATAGTAAACTCATTGAAGTTTATTCATAACACGGTTGCTTCGGTTGTAAACACTCCTATTAACGTGATAAATGGGCTAGCGGATGAAACGCAGTACATTTATAACAATGGAATTGGCTCTTATCTTTCTGCCGGGACTCAAAACATAGGAGACGCCATTAGCTCGGAAGTTTCATATCGTGTAGATACACCTATATCTGAACAAGCTTCGGATACTTGGCAAGCGATGAAAGACCCGCAGAATTGGGAAAATGCAACAGCTACAGCGGCTCTGCTATTAAGTCCGATGAAGAAAACGTCCTCTGTTTTGAACGTGGTGCTTCTGTAGCAGAGAAAGGAGTGGGAGCGGTAAAGGCAGAAGTTGCAGTACATGGGAATTCATTGAAAAGTCAGCGACCGACATGGGGATATAAGTTGTATTCTACTGATGGTACTTTCTTGAAGAATGGGATTACATCAAAAGAAATACCGCAAAAGAGATATACAAATTTATATATGGAAGATAAAAGGATGGAGCCTGTAGAACTTTTTCCTAACAGGCAAGCTGCCTGAGATTGGGAATATCAAGAGAACTTGATCAATAGAGGACCTTTAAATAAAATATGCATTAATTATGGGAGATAATATTTTAGGATGCTTTATGAAAATTGGATTTGACCCCAATTTGAAAAGAGGCGAGGCCCATGAACTAGGAAATCAAGTTAGTTCCTATATTTGGGAAGAAGCGGTATATGTGATAAGTTGAAAACTTTGAAAAGTAGTGATTATGGAGATGATTTGCAATTAGTCTTATTTGAGTTTCATGTTAAGCCTACTCCTGTGGAATTAGGGTATCTCAAAGAGATTGGATTTTATCACAAGAAAGATAAGTCAATTGGTATTCCAATCATCATCACCGATGAAAACTTTTTCAGTAAATCCGATGAAGAAAGGTATATGTTTCTAAAGGAAACTATTGTGCATAAGATGGATTTGCTTGAAGCTGTAATAAAGAGAAGGAAGTTGGATACTAACATGGAGAAACTTAAAGCTGATGTAGCAAATCTTACATTCTTTCTTTGATGTGATTACAGTTATTTTGTGGCTAGGAACTGATCTTATATCAGAGATGCAGGCGGGTGGAAACGGTAGAACTGTTGCGCATGAATTGGGACATACCGGAGGACTAGGACATCTGAATAATGAACCACAAGATAAGAATAATTTGATGATGCAGGCTTATTATGTTTGGCTATTCAAAGGTGATTACAATAAAGCTACTCAGCTAAATCATGATCAGATAAGAATGATTAGAGATAATTATATTCACAAACGCTTACACCAAGGTTCTCCCTTACAAAGGAATTGGTGGGGTAAAAAACAATTGAGGTGATGAAAAAGATTCTGATTTTTATTACTGTACTATTGCTACTATCATGTTGTGCACATGAAGAAAAAGATGTATTTTCTATTTATATAAATTGTGTAAATAGAAAACCTAATGATCGTAATGGTGAAGATTACATTAAATTGTGGGTCAATGATACCCTGTTATTTAGTGATACTTATTATACTAATTGCGTAGAAAGTACTATGACTAACATGATGGATGCTGTAAGAGGTATGCATCTCGCTGACATTGAAAAAATGAATAGAGATAGTCTAAAAATCAGAATCCGTGCCATATCTTTAGATTCCATATTGTTTGGAAATAAGCGCGTAGTGGATTCTACCTTTTTTTACCGAATTGACAGTATTCCAGGAATGGTAATCGTAGACTCGAGAATGTGTCCAGAGGGTGAAAGAACTTTCTTTCGTCTTTTAGACCCTGATAAAAACTTTTTTTGTTGGTATATTGAAGATTTGGTCGTGGGAGGGAGTTAGAAAACGTAAATTATCCAGTAGTTTACTCTGATAAAGATTGACTGTCATAAAACAATATGGATAAAATAGCTGCTTTGGCATGTCTTACCCTAATATAAATTGATTAAAAACCATTTTATATTAGGGTAATTCTTTTATGATGCCAACAGTAATTAAAGATTTAAATAAGAATATTGCCGATATTCAATATAATTACCTAAATTTACCGAACCGTATAGAGTTCGAAGATGGCAGCTCTATTTCTTACCTTTATGATGCGGCAGGCACCCAACTGCGTGTTGTTCATAGTATCGCAGGAAATACAACTACTACCGATTATTGCGGTAATGTGATCTATGAAAATGGAATCCCCAAGACTTTATTGACAGATGCCGGATTTGTATCTTTGAGTGATAGTAAGTATCATTATTATTTGCAGGATCATCAAGGTAACAACCGTGTAGTGGCAGACCACAACGGGAATGTTGAGGAAGTAAACCATTACTATCCGTTTGGTGGTACGTTTGCTTCGACTTCATCTGTTCAGGATTACAAGTATAACGGGAAGGAGCTGGATAGAAAAGGCGGTCTGGATTTGTATGATTACGGGGCTAGACGTTATGATGCGGCATTGGGACGCTGGTATGCGGCGGATCCGATGGTGGAGAAATATTATGGTTGGAGTCCGTATAATTATTGTGTGAACAATCCGATTAAATATATTGATCCTGATGGTCAGACTATTGTTATTTGGTATAAGAATAAAGTTGGAAGAGATTTATCATTTTCATATAGTGGTGGTAATGTAACTCATTCTAATCCGTTTGTTCAAGCTGTAATAATAGCATATCAATATAATAAAGCGAATGGTGCGAAAGCGGGTAATGGAGGCGGAGCTTCAACAGTGGCAATTGTGGAGAATACTGATATAAAAGTAAATGTGAGGGAAGCGACGCTGAGAAATGCGTATAATCCGTATGCTGCACGTGGAAAAGGAAGCATTTATTGGAAAAGTGACTGGGGACGACAAAATGATAATGGAACAGTAAATTCTCCCGCTACCATATTCGATCATGAAGCCGATCATGCTTTGGCTCATAAAACGGATACTCAAGTGTATGAAGAAGACAGGGAATTTGGTAACGAACCGCAATATGGTTCCAAAGAAGAAAGACGAGTGATAACTGGTTCTGAACAGAAAACTTCGAGGGCTAATGGAGACACTCGTCCCGGACAAGTAACAAGGAGAAATCATGGTGGAAAAAGAGTTATAACGAATGGAGTTACTTCAAATGTAATTGACATACAAAAAACACAGGAATATGAGAAAAGAAAGAAAACGACATCGACCTCAGAGCTATAAAAAAAGTTTTTATTGTGGTCTATTTTTTTTGCTATTGTTATTTATGACGTCATGCAAAAGTAATCGATTTCTGATTGATAGTAACGAAGTGGAAAATGTAAACTTCTGGTTTATTGGAGATGTAGATACAGACATTCCTATCACCGATTGTATAGATATTGTGCTTATGGAAGAGCAAAATCATAAAATAATTATTCGTGATAGGAAGGTTATCGAGCGATTTGTGGCTTTGGTCAATCAGTTAAGGCCGACTGATCCTGATTCAAATTATGATCTTAGAGTAAGTGCACTTATAAGATTAAAAACGATAAACGGTGAAAGGCGACCTGATATAAAAGTCTGTATTGGTGCTGGTGGATATGGAGTACTTTTAAATGATGTGTTGATGAAAGGAAATCCTAAAGAACTCCAGAAGTTTGTTCAAGAAGAATTGTATGATTCTCTTACTCCGTATGAATGGTTACCTGATTTTATAAAAGGATATCTTAAGGATCATCCTGAAGAAAGGAGCAAATATTTGCCTGACGAATAAATAATTGATGAATATTTTACCCTGACATAAGTTACAAACTCTATGTCAGGGTAATTCTTTCTATAATAAACCGAAAAGTATGCCATGAAATAGTTATATTTATATGAAAAGTGTATTTTATCAGTCTTAATATTATTCGAAAAGTGTATATTTGTGGCCTGATAAATTATAGAAAAGTGTAATATGCTATATCGTAAGATTGAAAGTTATATCGAGAACTATTTGCAGACGGACTCTAACAAAGTATTGATCGTCGATGGGGCACGGCAGATAGGTAAGTCTTTTATTATCCGTCATGCCGGACAGAAACTCTATAAGAACTATATAGAGGTAAACATGGAAGAGGATAAATTGGGAGATAGAATCTTTGCGGATGCCAAGACTGTGAATGATTTCTACCTGGCATTGAGTGTAGTGGCGGGTGACAGGATGAAAGAGCGTATGGATACGCTTGTTTTATTGATGAGATTCAGGCTTATGACCATCTGCTCACCTTGTTGAAGTTCTTGAAGGCGGACAACCGATTTACCTATATAGCGAGTGGTTCATTATTAGGTGTAACATTGAAAATACATCTTCTATTCCTTTAGGAAGTATTGAGATTAAACACATGTATCCTATGGATTTTGAGGAGTTTATCATTGCCAATGGTATAGGTGAACTTGCTATTTCCACTATGAGGACTCAGTTTCTGCAATGCCAGTCCTTACCTGATTCTCTACATGCTAAAATGCTCGACTTATTCAAGAAATATTTGATTGTAGGCGGATTGCCTGATGCTGTGAAGACATTTGTTGAAGAGAAGAATGTGATGGCTATCCGTAAAATACAGGAAGATATTCTCACCCTTTATGGCGTAGATGCTTCAAAGTATGAAAAAGACCATGCAAAATTGAAGATACAGCGTGTGTATAGCTTGGTTCCATCCAATTTAGAGAACAAGAAAAAACGTATGGTGGTGAAGGATATTGAAGGGAAGAAAGGTAAGCGAATGGCAGATTATGAGGAAGAATTTGATTATCTCATCTCTGCCGGAGTAGTTTTGGAAGTGAAAGCTATCAGTGCTCCCAGTTATCCCTTAGTGGAGAACTCTGGCAAGAACTTGCTCAAACTCTATTTGAATGATGTGGGGTTACTCACGGGTTTGTTCTTCAAGAATAATATACAGGCTATTATGCAGGACGTACAAAGCATAAATCTAGGTTCGGTTTATGAAACGGTTGTTGCTCAAGAGTTGCGTGCACATGGATTTAATTTGTATTACTATGATAATAAAAATAATGGAGAAGTCGATTTCTTGATAGATGATGCTGATAATCTTAGTGTGATACCTTTGGAAATCAAATCAGGCAAAGACTACACTGTTCATAGTGCGCTCACTAAGTTCTTGAAAGTAGAAACATATAACATTCACCAAGCGTTTGTCCTGTCTAATGAGCAGAAGGTTTATCAGAAAAGCGGAGTTACTTATATTCCTATTTATTATATTATGTTTTTTGAGCCTGATGATGCGGTAATTGGAACGTTTTAAAGAGATTATTTGCCCTGATATAGGCTGATTAAACTCAACCGATATCAGGGTAATTCTTTTCTTCTTATTTCTTATAAACCAACTTGCTCGGCACACCGTCTCCAAACAAACTATCGCCCAGCGTTGTAATCTTGTCTCCCGTAGCCAACACATAACGCAGGTTGTCGCATCCCATAAATGCCCCGAACTCGATAGCTGTCACACTAGCCGGCAGTTCCAAAGTACCGCACAGGCGACCGCAGTTGCTGAACACGCGCTGTCCGATAGACTTCAGATTATGAGGCAATTTCATATTCAGCAGATACTTCTTTTGCGCGAAAGTAAAATCGGGGATAGCCGTTGCATTTGTTTTGGAAATATCGACCGATACCAGATTCGGCATATAATCGCGGATTAGTTTGAAATCGGCATTGTCCAGTTTACCTTCAACGGTCAAGAAGTTGATGTCGCGGGGTTGAAGACCTGCTTTCAGAATTTCTTCTTCCAGTTTGCCCATAAGTCCTACTTGCAAAGTAGCTTCTACCGGTTCACCTTCGATGAAAGCAAAGTTCTGCCATCTGTCCTTGTAGCGGTAAGCGTCGCTGCTGCCCAGCGGGACGAAGATAGCGGTAACGCTGTCTGCTAATGCTTCCGGCAACAGGTTGGGAGCTGTCTTTTTGCGAATCTGGCATATTTTCAGATTCTCGCAGCCTTTGAAAGCGGCGTCTTCGATATTCTTGGTCTTTTCGGAGAGGATTACTTTTTCTAAAGTTTGTTTGCCTTTGGTCACTCCGTCCACTACGTTGTAGAAGGCATAGGCAGGGATAAAGTTCGGCATATAAATGTAGAACTTGCCGTTGGGATAGGTTCCCGATTTCCCGCTGTACATCTTTATTTCGGCATTCGAAATATCCAGCACTTTCAGGTTATCGAACTCATCACGCAGGTGTCTGAAGTCTTCGGCGTTCAATTTCCCGGTCAGGGTGAGGTGGGTGACGGCGTTTGCTTCGTCCTCAGTCATCATGGAAATCAGTGTTCCCGGTTTGCTCACATAATACGTTTTACTCACTTGCGCTGTGGCTCCTAATGAGTTGGCAGCCAATAAGAAGCTTATCAATAGTAGTTTAAATTTCATAATTTTGCGGATTTGTTCTGACAAATATAGGAAAAATAGAGATTACATGATGTTTTTTTATGTTTTATATCTAATTTTGTAGCCGGATTAACAAATTGTAAAAATGACGGCAGACAACATCGTAGAGAAGAAAGAGCCTAAGAGACTCCCTGTATGGGTATGCATCCCACTGTTTATTGTGGTGTTTTGGTATTTATGGGATTGTATGGTATATTGGCTCAAGGGTTCTTGTCGTTGGTGCTTGGTGTGGAAGCACGTCATCCGGGGATGGTGGGATATATTCTGCTGGAAGGCAGTATGCTGCTGGCTGTTCTTACTGCTGCTGTCATTATGCTCCGGTTGGAGCGGCGTCCGTTCTCCGATTTGGGATTGTCCGTCAAGGGACACGCCAAAGGGTTGTGGTATGGATTTCTGATAGCTGCTTTGTTGTATCTGGTAGGCTTCGGGTTGTCTCTGGTCATGGGAGAAGTGGAAGTGACCGGGTTTCAGTTCAAACCGTTGGATTTACTGGGGGCGTTGCTGTTTTTTCTGTTAGTCGCGCTGTTTGAAGAGATTCTGATGCGCGGGTATATCCTGGGGCATCTGCTGCATACCCGTTTAAATAAATTCCTGTCGCTGTTCATTTCGGCGGCGTTGTTCGCATTCCTGCATATCTTTAATCCGGAGATAGATTTCCTGCCGATGATAAATCTTGTGTTGGCAGGTATGTTGTTGGGGGCATCCTATTTATATACCCGGAATCTTTGTTTCCCCATTTCACTGCATCTTTTCTGGAACTGGATACAAGGCCCGATTTTGGGCTACCAGGTGAGCGGAAACGATTTCATGTCTACGATGCTGAAACTGCATATGCCCGAAGAAAATGTGCTGAATGGCGGAGCCTTCGGGTTTGAAGGCTCGCTCATTTGTACAGTACTTATGATTGTATTAACGATTCTGATAGTCTGGTGGGGAGAGAAGAGAGAGGCAATCAGTCTTGCGGTACCCCAATCATGCTGAGTTGAATCCGTTTCCGGTCGGTATCTACGTTCATCACTCTCACCATGACTTGCTGATGGATGGATACAACGTCCGTCGGGTCGGAGATGTATCGTTCGGCCAGTTGGGAGAGGTGTACAAGCCCGTTCTCCTTGATGCCTATATCGACGAAAGCTCCGAAATTGGTAATATTGCCTACGATGCCCGGCAGAATCATGCCTTCGCGCAAGTCTGCGATGGTGCCCACGTTCTTGTCGAATTCAAATACCTTGATAGTTTTACGCGGGTCACGTCCCGGTTTGTCAAGCTCTTGCAGGATATCCTGTAAGGTGGGCAGACCGACGGTGGGAGTGATATAGTCGGAGATGTTAATCTTCTGGCGAAGTTCCTTGCCGGCTATCAGTTCGTCGACGGTACATTTCAGGTCTTTTGCCATCTGCTCTACGATGTGGTAGCTTTCGGGATGCACGGCTGTGTTGTCCAGCGGGTTCTTTGCTCCGGGGAATACGTAAGAATCCTGCACACTGCTCGAAGGCTTTTGCGCCCATGCGCGGGACTTTCATCAATTCCTTACGTGAGCCGAAGGCGCCGTTTTCTGCCCGGTAGTTGACGATGTTTTGCGCCAGTTGCGGGCCTAAGCCGGAAATATAGGTCAGCAGATGGCTGCTTGCCGTGTTCAGGTTGACTCCGACGAGGTTCACGCAGTTCTCTACGGTCTGGTCGAGCGCTTTCTTCAGTTTCGCCTGGTCTACGTCGTGCTGGTACTGACCGACTCCGATGGATTTTGGGTCTATCTTGACTAATTCCGCCAACGGGTCCATCAGTCGGCGTCCGATGGAAACAGCTCCTCTGACCGTCACGTCATATTCGGGAAATTCGTCGCGGGCGATTTTGGAAGCCGAATAGATGGAAGCTCCCTGCTCGCTGACTACAAATACGGGAATCTGGCGGTCGAAACTTTGGCGGCTGATGAAGTCTTCCGTTTCGCGGCTTGCCGTTCCGTTGCCGATAGAGATGGCTTCTATCTGATAGGCTTCGACCATCTTGCGGAGTTTTGCTGCCGCCTCACTGGTTTTGTTGACCGGCGGATGCGGGTAGATATTTTCGTTATGCAGCAGGTTTCCTTGTGCGTCGAGACAGACGACCTTGCATCCGGTACGGAATCCGGGGTCGATGGCGAGCACCCGTTTTTGTCCCAAGGGAGCTGCGAGAAGTAGTTGGCGAAGGTTTTCGGTGAATACGCGGATGGCTTCATCGTCCGCCTCTCTTTCGATTGGGCGGCAAATTCTGTTTCGATGGAAGGTTTGAGCAGGCGTTTGTAAGCATCAATGGTGGCTTCGTTCACTTGCCGGCTGCATTCGTTGTTGCCGCGTACGAACTGGCGTTCCAGGCGTTCGATGCACGCTTCGTCGTCCGGGGTGATGGAGACTTTCAGCAGTCCTTCCGATTCTGCCCGGCGGATGGCCAGCAGGCGGTGCGAAGTGCAGCGTTTCAGCGGTTCGGAGAAGTCGAAGTAATCACGGTACTTGGCGGCTTCTTCCTCTTTGCCTTTCACTACTTTGGCGCTGATTTCAGCCTGGCGGCCGAATTGGTTACGCACGGCATTACGGGCGCGTTCGTCTTCGTTCACCTGTTCGGCGATGATGTCACGGGCTCCTTTCAGGGCGTCTTCCACGTCCTTCACGTCACCTTTCACGAAGGAAGCGGCACGGGCGTCGAGGTTGTTTTCCCTTTGTAACATCAGGATAGTGGCAAGCGGTTCCAGTCCTTTCTGGCGGGCTGCTTCGGCACGTGTCTTCCGTTTAGGTTTGTAGGGGAGATAGATGTCTTCCAGTTCCGTCGGATTCCAGGTGTCGTTGATACGTTTTTCCAGTTCGGCGGTCAGCTTCCCCTGTTCGGTGATGGTGCTGAGAATCGTCTCTTTCCGTTTGGATATGTCGCACAACTTATCGTGTTGTTCCTTGATTTGCTCTATCTGGACTTCATCCAGCCCGCCCGTAACTTCTTTACGGTAGCGGCTGATAAAAGGAATCGTAGCACCTTCACCCAAAAGGCGGAGTGTGCTGCTTATTTGTCTTTCCGGTATTCCCAGTAGTCCGGAAATCATTTTGTGAAATAATTCCATAAACAATTTTTTGAAAATGAATGAGCGACAAAAATACATATAAATCTCATAAACCCGACAAGTTTTATTATATTTGCGGTTTAAATAAATGAATTGACACATCAAAACTGCATTATTATGCTAAGATATTCCGGGCATCTTTTAATCTTTTTCATTTGGCTTCTACAGTCAATGGAAGTTTTTGCTGCCTCTAAAGATAAGAATCCGATTCTGATTATCTGTTCTTATAATCCGGCTGCGCACCAGACTTCAGTAACGATTTCCGATTATATGGAAGAATACCAAAAGTTGGTCGGAAAACGGGATATCATCATCGAAAATATGAATTGTAAAAATTTTTCCGAGTCTCCTTTATGGAGCGGTATGATGACGCAGATTCTCGCTAAATATAAGAAGGGGAACCATCCGTCTCAGATTGTTCTGTTAGGGCAGGAAGCATGGGCGGCTTATTTGTCGCAGAGGGATTCGATGCAGGTGAAACTGCCTGTGATATGTAGTCTTGTCAGCAGTAATATAGTGATATTGCCGAAGGATACGATGGCGAACCTCGATAGTTGGATGCCCGAATCGGTAGATATCTTTGATGACCATCTGAATATCCCCGAACTGAAATCGGGCTTTATCAACCACTATAATATAGAAGATAATATCCGCATGATTCAGGCGTTTTATCCGAAGACGAAGCATATCGCTTTTATCTCGGACAATACCTACGGCGGAGTGACCATGCAGGCATTGGTGCGAAGGGAGATGAAGAAATTTCCCGATTTGGACTTGATTCTGATGGACGGGCGGAAGCATACGATTTACACTATTGTCGAGGAACTGAGGCATCTGCCGGAAAATACGGTGATTATGGTGGGAACTTGGCGGGTGGATATGAACGAGGGATATTTCATGCGGAACGCCACGTATGCGATGATGGAAGCGACTCCCACTATTCCGGCGTTTACGCCTTCGTCGGTGAGTCTGGGGTATTGGTCTATCGGCGGCGTGCTGCCGGATTATCGGAAGGTGGGCAGAGAAATGGCTATGGAATCCGTCCGGCTGGATAATCAAGCGGGCGATGTGGAGAAACATCTGGAGATTATCGGTTGTAAGGCGGTGCTCGATAGCCGGAAAGTCAAAGAGTGGGGGCTGAATCCGAATGTGTTGCCTTTTGATGTGCAGCTTGTCAATCAGCCGGTTTCGTTTTATCAGCAATATATGTATCAGATATGGTCGGCGTGTGCTTTGTTTGTGATAGTGACGTTGGGACTGTTTATTTCTCTTTTCTTTTATTTCCGCACCAAGCGTCTGAAAGATGAACTGTTGAAATCGGATAAGGATTTGCGCGTGGCGAAGGACAGGGCGGAAGAGTCCAATCGCTTGAAAAGTGCTTTCCTGGCTAATATGAGTCATGAGATAAGGACTCCGTTGAACTCGATTGTGGGATTCTCGGATGTGCTGGCGGTAGGCGGAAGTAGCGAAGAGGAACAGCAGTCTTATTATCAGATTATCAAAACGAACTCGGACTTGCTGCTTCGTCTGATTAATGATATTCTCGACCTTTCGCGCCTGGAAGCCAACCGGGTGACTTTGACTTGGGAGGAGTGCGACGTGGTGCAGTTGTGCAGGCAGGTTGTCGCGTCGGTCAGTTTCTCGCGGCAGTCGTCGGACAACCAGTTCCTGTTTACTTCGGATTTTGAGACTTACCGCATGGTGACGGACGTGCAGCGTATGCAGCAGGTGATAATCAACCTGATGTCGAATGCCGATAAGTTCACGAAAAAAGGAAAGATTACGTTGGACTTTTCGATAGATGAGGAGAAGCAAATGGCTGTTTTCTCAGTGACGGACACGGGATGCGGCATCCCGAAAGAGAAGCAGGGACTTGTGTTCGAACGTTTTGAGAAGCTGAACGAATATGCCCAGGGAACAGGTCTGGGGTTGTCTATCTGCAAATTGATTGTTTATAAATGGAAGGGTGCTATATGGATTGATTCCGACTATACCGGTGGGGCTCGCTTCGTATTCTCGCATCCGCTAAAAATAGAAAAAGAATGAAACGGATTACATTGATTTATTTCTGGCTTCTATGCCTGGTGCTGTCGGTAGCAGCGCAGGAAAAAGTTGTGAAGCTGAAGATTGTAGAAACAAGCGACGTGCACGGCAATTATTATCCTTACAATTTTATCACCCGCCAGGAGTGGAAAGGCAGTCTGGCGCGCATCTACTCGTTTGTGCAGAAAGAGCGGCAGCAGTATAAGGACAACTTGATATTGTTGGATAACGGGGATATTCTGCAAGGGCAGCCTACCGCTTATTATTATAATTACATTGATACCGTATCTCCGCATCTTTGCGCGGAAATGATGAATTATATGAAGTATGATGCCGGCAACATGGGTAACCATGATGTGGAAACGGGACGTGCGGTATTCGACCGTTGGATTGGTACTTGTGACTTTCCTGTATTGGGTGCCAATATCATGGATACTTCTACGGGAAAGACGCATCTTCCGCCTTATAAGGTGTTGGAACGTGACGGTGTGAAGATTGTTGTTCTTGGAATGATTACGCCCGCTATCCCGGCATGGCTTTCTGAAAATCTGTGGAAGGGGTTGCGTTTCGACGATATGGAAGAGACGGCACGCAAGTGGATGAAGATTATCCGTGAAACGGAAAAGCCGGACTTGGTAATCGGACTGTTCCATGCGGGACAGGAAGCGTTCAAGATGTCGGGAAAATATAATGAGAATGCATCTTTGAATGTGGCGAAGAATGTACCGGGTTTTGATATGGTGTTGATGGGACACGACCATGCCCGTGAATGTAAGAAAGTGGTGAATGTTGCCGGAGATTCGGTGCTGGTTATCGACCCGGCAAGCAATGGGGTTGTTTTATCTAATATTGACGTAACTGTCAGGATGAAAGACGGCAAGGTAGTGGGCAAGGATATTCAGGGAGTACTGACGGCTACGAAGGATTATGGTGTCAGCGAGGACTTTATGAAGCGTTTCGCTCCGCAGTATGAGACGGTGCAGAAGTTTGTTTCCAAGAAGATTGGCACGTTTACCGAGGATATTTCTACGCATCCTTCGTTTTTCGGTCCTTCTGCTTTTATCGACTTGATACATACGTTGCAGCTCGACATCACGGGGGCTGAGATTTCCTTTGCCGCTCCGCTTTCGTTCGACGCGGAGATAAAGAAGGGGGATGTGTACGTCAGCGATATGTTCAACTTATATAAGTATGAGAATATGTTGTATGTGATGACATTGTCGGGAAAGGAAATCAAGGACTTCCTGGAAATGTCGTATTATATGTGGACTAACCAAATGAAATCGCCGGACGACCATCTGCTCTGGTTCAAGGAGAAACGTCGTGAGGGTGCAGAGGACAGGGCTTCTTTCCAGAATTTCAGCTTTAACTTTGATTCGGCTTCGGGCATTATTTATACGGTAGATGTCACGAAACCGCAAGGGGAGAAGGTGACGATTGTCAGTATGGCGGATGGTTCTCCTTTCCATTTGGATAAGATTTACAGGGTAGCGCTGAACTCTTACCGGGGCAACGGCGGCGGAGAATTGTTGACGAAAGGGTCGGGGATTCCTCAGGAGAAGTTGAAGGAGCGCATCGTTTTTTCTACGGATAAGGACCTTCGTTTCTATCTGATGAATTACATCGAGAAAAGGGAGTGATGGACCCGAAAGCGTTGAATCAGTGGAAATTCGTCCCGGAAGAGTGGACGGTACCTGCTGCCAAACGTGATTCGGAGTATTTATTCGGGGTGGTCAATAAGTAGCCAAAAATGGTCGTTTTGTCCTGTAATATCCTATCTTGACTTGTATGTCTGATTTATTGCTGGTATATTTGTCGTAAAAAAGAGAGAGTATGGATATTCAAAGTGTTCCGAAGATTGGTATTTCTTCGGTGGTTCAATCTAAGCATCTAGATTCAAACTGCATTGATGTTATTGATAATGATATAGCGCTCTTCGATACGGAGAGCGTTGTTTCCTTATATGATGGTCCCAGTAAAATGGAAGTGTTGACGGTGGGGCTTTGTCTGGAAGGAGAAGGGGCTTTAAATATCAGTTTGCGCGAGTATCAACTGTCTCCGGGGGTGATGATGGTGGCGTTGCCGAATCAGATTATTGAACGGCGATACTTCAGCTCTAATTATAGAGGCATATTCTTTGCTGTGTCGAAGAATATATTGGAGACATTGCCCAAAGCGGGGAATATGCTTTCGCTGTTTTTTTATTTGAAGGATTACCCGTGTTTTAGTCTTACTCCGCATGAGCAGGAAGTGGTGAAAGAGTATCATGCATTTGTGAGGAAACGGCTGAGGGACAAAGAGGGTGCATACCGCAAGGAAGCCGTGATGGGATTGATGCAGGGCTTTTTCTTCGAACTTTGTAATATCTTTAACAGTCACGCTCCTGCGGCTGCTGCTGCGTCGAAAACTAAGAGCAGAAAGGAGTATATCTTCGAACGTTTTTATGAGTCTTTGGTTGAGTCTTACCAGTCTGAGCGTAGTGTGAGGTTTTATGCGGATCAGCTTTGTCTGACACCGAAGCATCTGTCGGGTGTGGTGAAAGAGGTCAGTGGAAAAACCGTGGGAGAGTGGATTGACGAATTTGTAGTTCTGGAAGCGAAAGCGTTGCTGAATTCTTCAAGTATGAATATAAAGGAGATTGCGGACCGGTTGAACTTTGCGAACCAGTCGTTTTTCGGGAAGTATTTCAAGCATTATACAGGTATGTCTCCCAAGGAATACCGCAAAAGCCGATAACGGGCAGTTCTGTTATCGTTATTGAGGGCAGTTTTTATAAAACGCCGGAGCGTACGCGGCTTAATGTTTCGGGTGTCATCAGCAGGTATGAGGCTATGTATGCCAAAGGAGCCCGTTTGATGATTTCAGGGTGTGTCTCGAGCAAGAGGTTGTAGCGTTCGCGGGCGGATTCGAAGCGCCAGGAGTCTGCTTTTACCTGTGATACGATGAGGGAGTATTCCAATATTTTCTGATAGAACATATTGATTTCCCAGTTCTCTCTTGCCAGTTTCTGTATCATGTCCCGGGGGAAGAGGTAGATTATGGAAGGTTCCAGAGTTTCTACTATCAGTCGTGTAGGCACTTGTTTCAGAAAGCTCTCGATGCACATGACGATGCAACCTTCATAGGAGAAATGTTCGGTGACGTCTTTCCCATTTTTATAGTAGTATTGTCTGAGCATTCCTTTGCCGACAAATACGATTTCATGAGCTACTTCTCCTTCATTCAGCGCGATGGCGCCTTTAGGGAATTCTTCACGAATCAGTATACTTTCTATCTGCCGCCTTCCTTCTATACTCATCTCGGGAAAACGGGAGTTTACAACGGCATTTACGGTATCTCTTAATAGTGTATCCATGTCTTTTCTGTCTTGATGTGTGCAAAAATACTAAAAACGGTTGACATAAATCAAGTGTGCTGCAAAAAAGATGTATATTTGTTCTCTAAATCAAGATGTAAGACGATAATGAATAAGATAATAGGATTGGCAGTGTTACTGCTGTGTTTTTGTGGTTGTACGAGGGATAATGATGCTATATATTATCCGGTAGGCAATGTGGATGTTGAGAATGGCGGTCCGGCTATGGAAGACGGAAAGGGTGAATTGGTTGCCCGGAGTTATAATACTGAAGATTATGTGCTGGATACGGTAGCGCAATATCCGGGGGATCCTACCCTCGGCAAACTGACGTTTATGGTGAATCTGAAAAATCAGTTGGCTGATGGTCAGGTAGCCGACGGGTTTAATGGAATCGGTAAGTCGGGATTGACGATGAGTCTCGGCTATAAGGATGGCAATTATCCGGAAGAAAGCCAGGTTCCTATCTATACCTCGCCGGATGTGACTACGGCTTATGCGGTCAAGCTTCGCTTGAAAGGCGAATTGGCCTTGTCGGGGAATGAATGGATGATCGACTTTGTTTATGCCCAACTGGCGAGCTTATTCCAACCGTATCCACCTACATCTTTCCCGGAGGTCTTCATGTGTAAAGGCGGGGAGCAATCTTTTGCCTATTTCGACTCTTTCCGCAGAATCTGGACGTTCGATATAGAATATGATCGTTCCAACCTTTCTTTCAGCCAGCTATATTTCAACTTATTCGTGAATCTGGCAGGGCAGAAACGGGAAGATAGAATTCGGCTAAGGATTGATAAGGAGTCTTTCTTTGAGATATATAAATTAGAAGAGGGAATGTAGTTAGAACTACAATGGCGCATGGTAATAAACCTGTGTTTATGCGTATAGATTGCAAAGGCGGAAGATAAAGAATTTAGTATCGTTGACACCGTGTAGTTTGGCTCTGAATGCCTTTATTTTAGAGTTGATGGACTCGGCGGATGCGTTTGTAGATCGGTTATCAAAGAAGTTTATTATTTCATCGGAGTGTTCGTAAAAGGTAGCAGCGATGGTGTTGAAAGACTTAAAACCTGATTCAGCCACCTTATTATACCAACGAGCAAGATTGAGCCGGGCGGTATCGGGAGTGGATTTCTTGCTAGAAAATATTGCTCTGAGATGCTGAGATAACCAGTATGCCTCTTTAAGATCAGGATAGAGCGAGAACATCAGATCAATGCGCTGCCGTTGGGATTCAGTCCATTTATCAGGGATTTGAACAATGCATAACGTCCACGGGCAAGTAGCTCCTTGAGAGTGTCGCCATTTGGAAGCCGTTCAGGCACATACTTCTCGCCTGATAATTTTGCTTGTTCACGCGCTTCGGTATCAGCATTTACGGCGTCCCAGCGATGCTTGATGCGTATCTCCTGCACGGCTTCCAGCGCCAGCTTCTGAACATGAAAGCGGTCAATAACGCGCTTTGCCCTAGGGAAAGCATAGCGGCATATACGGTGCATGCTGTCGGCCAGATCAAGAGTTATCTCAATCACCTTGTTGCGCAGACGACTGTTAATCTGTCTTAATGCGTGCAGTACCGTATCAGAGTCAGTTCCAAGTACTATGGCCACTATGGAATGTTTTCGCCCGTGAGCTGCTTTGTTGGTAACAATCGTATATAGTTCGCCATTACTCAATGATGTCTCATCAATACTCAGGTGTTCTCCGATGTTTTCAGGGAAGACACGCCATTGCTCGGCATGTAGTCCCTCTGCGGTGTCTTTCCATTGCCAGTAACCGCTCAGATGGCGTTTGTACTGACGCTCGAACAGGTCTCCGTCAATATCGAAGAACCACTCAAGAGAGCGGCCCGTAATCGGGTATCTGTCCAAGCATACCTTTTAAAAAAGCCGCGAACTCTTTCGAGAAGCGGGTGCCTTCAGCTACTATGTCCCAGCGTTTTGAAACGCTCTTACCTGTCTCAATCTCAACCCAACGGCGACGCTTGACGTGAAAGGTCATCTTCCGGCCTCTGACCGGGTAGTCCCGCACTGTGCTTTCCTCGTAGAACCCGTTGGGACGTAGCTGTCCGGCCTCATAGCCGTCAACTCCATTGTCACGTTCTTCCAGTGTCACATCAAGTGTTTCTTTGGTTTTTTCAACCTTGACCACTTCAAAGTATTCAACCATTTCCTCGGGCAGCAGGCACTCGGCCAGTTCTATATACGGATTCTTTTCCATTGCAGTTCTTTTTACTTCTGCAAAGGTAAAAATTTCATCTCACATACACAGGTTTATTACCATGCGCCACTACAATTGACATTTTTTCTTTTGAAGATACCCGTTTATAATGTCTAAAAAACGATACTTTGATATAGATATAGGGCAATAAAAAAGCCTCTTACTTATTGGTAAGAGGCTGATATTCATATAGTAGTGGGTACGAGAATCGAACTCGTATTACATGCGTGAGAGGCATGTGTCCTAACCGTTAGACGAACCCACCGGAGTTTTTATTGATTTAAAAAGAGCTAAGTCTTGAAACTTAGCTCTTTTTTATTTTGAGATTTTGCGGAAGCTGGGGGATTCGAACCCCCGGTACCCTTACGAGTACGTCAGTTTAGCAAACTGGTGGTTTCAGCCACTCACCCAAACTTCCTTGAACCCGCATTCTCTCTCAAATGCGGTGCAAAGATAGGGGAAGTTTTGACTATGCAAATCTTTTAGCAAGATTTTTTACCGTTTTTTCGATAAATGAGGTAACCTGCTATGTTTCAAATGTTAAACAATAGAATTTTTTTTTCATTGTCTTTGTTTTTTTTGTTGGCAGGGAAAGAAACTGAAACATATTGACGCTATCCGCTCACGATAGTGACGGCATCTTTATAAAATAGGGTAACTATGTTGACTGGATATTGACGCTATATGGACGAAGAAAAAAGAGCATAAAAAAAGGCTATCTATCCCAGACAGCCAATCTTTTTTGTTAACCTTAAATCTAATACTATGAAAACACGTTGCAAATATACGGACTTTTGTGAAATTAGCAAGTAAAACAAGGAAAACCGCATGCTTTATAACATTGATTAAATATTTGATTCTTCAATTCTATTTTTATTAAGTTTTTCGGCGCTTTGAACGTTATATTCCCAATATTTATCACATAATTTCAGATAACTGGTTTCAGCACTTTTTCCACCTAAGGAAATGGCATACATCTTAGTCTGTCTGGCTTTTGCCCGTTCTATGCTTTGGGCTAACATATTATCAACGGGACGCATTTCAAAATCGGATACTGTGATAATGTCTGCTTCCATATATCCTTCTTCGCTGATTTTCCGCAAAGCATGAGTGATGACAGGTTCCATATCTGTGCCGCCATGAAAAGACTGGCTCAGGAAATCGACAAGACGGTCGAAGCTACTTCCCAAATCAGTAATTTCGATACATTCAATATCATCCGAGAAAAGGATGATATAGCATTTCCGATGTTGCACTTCTGTCAGTTCGGCAATGGCAAGTAATGTTGACTTGGCGATTCTTTCCCGTTCTCCCGCCATGGAGCCGGAAGTGTCCAGGCAAACGATGAAAGGACCTTCGGCTTCTTCGGAGATTTCATTTCCTGCTGTTTGCTTGTCATTGATTGCTTGCTTTTCGTGCGATTGGTAATCGATTACTTGAAGCCTCTTTTCTATAAAACGTTCGAAGAATACGGTTTGCAGGCTTTTTTCTGCAAGGTAACAATATTCGAGAGGGAGAAGGCTGTTCAAATCGTTTCCTTCACAAATGCCTGTAATATCACTGCGTGTGGCATGAGATACGATTTGCTCCCGATGGATTCCCGCAGTCATTTTGAAACGTTTCCGTTTGCTTTGATGCTTCTTTCCCAATATCTCCACCAATTCGCGGATTACCGGATTCCGTTTGATGGTTTCTTCGTATTCCAGGATTTGCTCCGCTATCTGTTTGTGGTTACGGAGCAGCCAGACGAGGCGTGAACCGCCACGCACCGGAAGGTTTTTGGAAAGCGATAGCTGAAGACGATGAAAGTCATCACAGAGTTGCTCTATATGCTCCATTTGGTAGTTGAATTCGTTGTTCGAGAGCAACGTATGCCATTTGTCGAAAAAGAGAGTTCGCAGAGCTTTCCATTCCTTGGAGCGCGGGCTGATTACAGCGAAACGCTGGAGATAATATTTCACGTTCAGGTCTACCAGGTGGTATTTCATGGAAAAGGGATAAGCACTGTTTTCAGAAATTGAAGAAATTTGGCATCGGACGCTTCATCCATTTCGTGAAAATATTCCCATTGCGATGCATAACGGGAGTAGAAATCCTGTAAAGAGGGCTGTGTGTGGCGAAAATACTGATGAATATCCGCGTCCAGTTCTTCGGGGCGGATAATCAAGTTGTGCAGTTGTTCATCGTACACATCATAGGCTATTCTCTGCAATTTCTCGTAATAAATATCCTGCAGGTATTTAAGCCTGATACTCTCTGTTCTCTTGTTCATGGGCATGGGCGATGATGCGGAGCTCGTTCCGATAGTTTTCGATGATATGTGCGGTTTCTCCTAAAATCCGTCTTATTTTGCTTTTCTGTGATGGACTTAGGAAAAGATGTTCTTTGGTGTATGCAGTCTCCCGTTCCGAAATAGTCTTATATTCGACTTCCATTTGTTGGAGCAGGTCGATGACTTCCTGCAGGGTGAATTCGAACGGAGTGCTGTCATCTTGCTGTGCCGGTAGAGGGTCACAGTTGTCGTAGCATAAGAGTGGATACTCCTGATTATTGACAAAAACAGAGCGTCTTCCTTTTCGGAGAGAATAGATATTCTTTTGTGCAATATTCCTGTTTTTTACAAAGTCGTAAGCTTTCAAGATTTTGTTGACAGGGCGGAACTTGTCTTGCTGGATGTAGAATAACCGGTTACTGTCTTTCTTCAACGATTGATAGTCTGAAGCAAAGATGAGCAGATTGCCGGCGATATGATAGCCTTCGATACGATGATAGAATGTATCCACTATCTGAATTCCCGGGTCGCTGAGTTCCCGCAGACTATGTTCGGATTTCATATTCTCCTTCAGGGCATCCAGTTTTGCTCCAGTTTTTTCGCCGAGCAGATAAGTGTTGATACCCCGTGCGATGGACTGCTCCACCATTTCTTCGACAATGGGCAATTGGGAGACTTCATCCCACAGGCAGGTGCTCATCAGGAGGCAATCGGAGAAGTGTATTCCCGGTGACTCGTTCAGATAGGCGGAAGTGCGGAGCAGGTTTACTATTTTCTTCCAGCGACGGTCGGATATATAGATGGGCGGGGTATTTTCATCGCGTCCTGTGTTGTACTGCTCTATTTCTCGTTTGATATTGTGAATCAGTTCGAAGATTGTATAGTGGATTCCTACTTTCTCGCTTTCGGATTGTATCTTGGAGTATAACTCGTCATCTATCTGAAGTTTCTCCGGAATTTCGGGTTCAATCTCTCTCGTGGAAGAAATCATCTGGTCGAAAGCGTATTCCTGCTCGATGCATCCTACAAACTGGCGGACCAGAAAACGATCGTACAATGCTTCCAAGCCCTCACCTTTGGCGGGTAGTTCGTTGGAAGCGGCAATCAGGGCTCTCAGAGGTACGCGTACCGTGAACTGTCCGTTGCGATATATCTTTTCATTGATAACCGTCAGGAGTGAATTCTGAATGGCAGGTCCGGCTTTCCATATTTCATCCAAAAAGACAATCGCTGCTGTGGGCAAATATCCTTTTGTGATACGCTCGTACGTATCTTCGTCTTTCAACTTGGATATGGAGACAGGACCGAATATCTCGTCCGGTGTACTGAAGCGGGACATCAGATACTCGAAAGCGTCCGCATCCTTGAAAGCAAGTTTGAGCCTGCGTGCCACCAGACTCTTGGCTACCCCCGGAGGGCCTAACAGGAAGATGCTCTCACCTGCCATGGCCGACAGCAGGGAAAGCGCGATGGTGTGTTCCTTTTCAAATACTCCCTCATTGAGAGACTTCAGTAATTGGGTGATATGCGATTTGATAGACTTCATGCGACAGATGCTTTTATGTGTTGTCAGTGGGGGACAAAGATACAAGAATTCCTTGAAACGGACTTCATCGGCTCCGGAAGCTTTAGGGAATTTCCTCCCGACAAGTAGGAATTTTCAGTTTTATGGGGAAAATTCATTCTATACTTTTGTCATATCGAAAGATAAATGATAGATAATAAACCATTAAAAATAAAGGAATATGAAAACGAACACATTCAAATATGCAGGCTTGGCTTTGATGGCTGTATTGATGATAAGCCTTACTTCTTGCGAAGTGGAAATTGACAGTTTTTATGATGATGATAATATTAGCGGAGGCTATTACAATCGTTCCGTCGATTTATGTAGCCGTACGTGGGTAAGTTCTTATTGGGATATAGATGGTAACTATTGCCGTCAGGAACTCGATTTCTTCTTGGACCGTACAGGCATTGACTATTTACGGGTGAAATATCCCAATGGATACGTAGAGGAGTTTGAATATAAATTTCGTTGGAGCTGGGATAATTACGCACAGACCTCTATCCGTATGTCTTATAGACCGAACGATGTTTCATATTTGGATGATGTATATATCGGTGGTAACAGGCTGAGCGGTTATCTGGACGGGCGGAATAATTATGTGGAATATCAGGGAAAAAGGTAGAAGAAACATTCGTTGAAAAGTCGGTAAGTATCAATATGCGGGTAAAAAGGGAGAGGATAATAAAGTAAAGACAGGAGTAACGTTAGGATTAAAAACAAAATAATAGGTAAGGCGGTAAAAGGGTTGCCAATAAGATTTCAGGATATAAGAACCGGACCATGTATGGGGCGCGAAATGAAAGCTAAAAGTTTTGAATGGGACTAAATAGTTTTTATCTTTGCGCCCTATTAGTTTGAATATACATGGAGTGGTTATATAGCTTATTTATCGAACATTCTGCCTTACAGGCTGTTGTAGTACTTTCGTTGATTTCAGCGATAGGCTTGGGTTTGGGAAGAGTGCATTTCTGGGGAGTCTCCCTGGGAGTCACTTTTGTTTTTTTTGCGGGTATTCTTGCCGGACATTTCGGGCTTTCGGTGGATGCGCAGATGTTGAATTATGCAGAAAGTTTCGGGCTCGTCATTTTTGTTTATTCCCTCGGTCTGCAAGTTGGTCCCGGTTTTTTCAGCTCTTTCCGAAAAGGGGGAGTGACGCTGAATATGCTGGCGTTGGGAGTCGTTCTTTTGGGAACATTGTTGACGGTGGTGACCAGTTATGTTACAGGTATATCACTTCCCGATATGGTTGGTATCCTTTGTGGAGCGACAACGAACACCCCGGCGTTGGGAGCTGCGCAGCAAACCTTGAAACAGATGGGAATGGAGAGCAGTACGCCTGCCTTGTGCCGTAGCCTATCCGATGGGGTAGTCGGCGTAATTCTTTCCGTTTTATTAATTCGCAAAGCACTGGTCCGTAAAGAAGATTTAGAGATAAAAGAGAAAGATAACGCGAATAAAACTTACATTGCAGCGTTTCAAGTACACAATCCTGCTATTTTCAATAAGAGCATCAAAGATATAGCTCATATGAGCTATCCGAAGTTTGTCATCTCCCGTTTGTGGCGGGACGGGCACGTCAGCATCCCGACTTCCGATAAAGTATTGAAAGAAGGAGACCGTTTGCTGGTGATAACAGCGGAGAAAGATGCCTTAGCTTTGACCGTACTTTTCGGTGAGCAGGAAAATACGGATTGGAACAATGAGGACATTGACTGGAATGCGATTGACAGCGAACTGGTTTCCCAGCGTATCGTCGTCACCCGTCCTGAACTGAATGGTAAGAAACTGGGCTCACTCCGCTTGCGAAATCACTATGGGATTAATATCAGCCGTGTTTACCGTTCGGGCGTGCAGTTTTGCTACTCCGGGACTGATACTTCAGTTGGGCGACCGGCTGACGGTAGTAGGAGAGAAGGCAGCCATTCAGAATGTGGAAAAAGTATTGGGTAATGCTGTCAAAAGTTTGAAAGAGCCCAACCTGGTGGTTATATTTATCGGTATCGTGCTGGGTCTGGCGTTGGGAGCTATTCCTTTTCCATTCCGGGTATCAGTACTCCAGTGAAGTTGGGCTTGGCGGGCGGACCGATTATCGTAGGTATCCTTTTGGGAACGTTCGGGCCGCGGATACACATGATTACCTATACCACCCGCAGTGCAAATCTGATGTTGCGTGCATTGGGGCTGTCTATGTATCTTGCTTGTTTGGGGCTGGATGCCGGAGCACATTTCTTTGATACTATCTTCCGTCCGGAAGGTCTGTTATGGATTGCTCTAGGAGCCGGATTGACAATTATTCCGACAGTTTTGGTAGGCGTCATAGCCTTCAAGATGATGAAGATAGATTTTGGTACGGTATCCGGCATGCTGTGCGGAAGTATGGCTAATCCGATGGCGCTGAATTATGCCAATGATACAATTCCCGGTGACAATCCGTCCGTGGCTTATGCGACAGTATATCCGTTGTGTATGTTTCTGCGGGTGATTATCGCACAAGTGCTGTTGATGTTCTTACTCGGTTGAATATAATTTTATATGAAAATTATGAACGGATAAATAAAAAAACGCTATATTTATCACGAATAACCGAATCGTATGATTCCAAACAAAGAACATAAGAAGCAAAATAATTGGTAATTAGTAAATTGTAATAAAATAAAATGACTGCTCAAAGTAATATAACTCCTGAAAGTATTGTGAGCGACCTTCGCTATCTGCAATTGCTTTCCCGAAGTTTCCCTACGATTGCTGATGCAAGTACGGAAATAATCAACCTGGAAGCTATCTTGAATCTACCTAAGGGGACGGAACATTTCTTGACAGATATACATGGCGAATACGAAGCCTTTCAACATGTGCTGAAAAATGCATCGGGTGCGGTAAAACGGAAAGTGAATGAAATATTCGGTAATACTCTCCGTGAGGCCGAAAAGAAAGAACTCTGCACCTTGATTTACTATCCCGAAGAAAAGCTCCAACTGGTGAAAGACCGTGAAAAGGATTTGGATGACTGGTATCTGATAACGTTGAACCAACTGGTGAAAGTCTGTCAGAATGTATCGTCCAAGTATACCCGCTCCAAAGTACGTAAATCCCTGCCTGCCGAATTTTCTTATATCATACAGGAACTGTTGCACGAATCTTCCATCGAGCCGAATAAACATGCTTATATCAATGTGATTATCAGTACGATTATTACTACAAAGCGTGCGGATGATTTTATCATTGCCATGTGCAACCTGATTCAGCGTCTGACTATCGACTCTCTTCATATTGTAGGTGATATCTACGACCGTGGTCCGGGTGCTCACATTATTATGGATACTTTGTGCAACTACCATAACTTTGATATTCAATGGGGCAACCATGATATTCTTTGGATGGGAGCTGCTTCCGGTAACGACAGTTGCATAGCCAACGTCATCCGTATGTCTCTGCGTTATGGCAATCTGGCTACACTTGAAGATGGTTATGGAATCAATCTGCTTCCATTGGCTACCTTCGCCATGGATACTTATGCCGATGACCCTTGCTCCATCTTCATGCCGAAAATGAACTTTGCAGATACTCATTATAATGAGAAGACCCTGCGTCTGCTTACCCAGATGCACAAAGCTATCACTATCATCCAGTTTAAACTGGAAGCCGAGATTATCGACCGTCGTCCTGAATTTGGAATGGCAAACCGCAAACTGCTGGACAAGATAGATTTTGAACGTGGTGTCTTTATTTATGAAGGGAAAGAATATGCGCTCCGCGATACGAACTTCCCGACCATAGACCCTGCCGACCCTTATCGTTTGACGGATGAGGAACGCGAGTTGGTAGAGAAGATTCATTATTCATTTATGAATAGTGAGAAGCTGAAGAAACATATGCGCTGCCTGTTTACATATGGTGGAATGTATCTGGTTTCAAATTCAAATCTTCTTTATCACGCTTCCGTGCCTTTGAATGAAGACGGCAGCTTCAAGCATGTCAAGATACGGGATAAGGAATACTGGGGACGCAAATTGCTGGATAAAGCCGACCAGTTGATTCGTACCGCTTATTTCGATGAAGACGGGGAAGAGGAGAAGGAATTTGCGATGGATTACATCTGGTATATGTGGTGCGGCCCGGAAGCTCCTTTATTCGACAAGGATAAGATGGCTACTTTCGAACGTTACTTTGTGGACGATAAAGAATTGCATAAAGAGAAGAAAGGTTATTATTATACATTGCGTAACCGGGAAGATATTTGTGACCAGATACTGGCTGAGTTTGGAGCTTTAGGACCTCATTCGCATATTATCAATGGTCATGTACCTGTAAAACTATCCAGGAGAGCAACCGATGAAAGCGAACGGTAAACTTTTTGTTATTGACGGCGGTTTCTCCAAAGCTTATCAGCCGGAGACTGGAATTGCAGGATATACGCTTGTTTACCACTCCCATGGCATGCAGCTTGTGCAACATGAGCCGTTCCAGTCCCGTCAGAAAGCTATTGAAGAGGGGTTGGATATTAAATCGACTAATTTCGTTTTAGAGTTTAACTCCCAGCGGATGATGGTGAAGGATACCGATAAAGGGAAAGAACTTGTGACGCAGATTCAGGATTTGAAAAAGTTGCTTGTTGCTTATCGTACGGGATTGATAAAGGAAAAAGTATGATAACTTGATACATAAGATAAAAGTGCAATTCATTATATTTTTTGAATTGCACTTTTATTATTAAAGATTATTATATTCCATACTATACATATCATAGCCTTTTGCCCAATAGTCTTTTTTTATTTCTTTCAGTATAAACCCTTTCTTTTCGTAGAATTTATAAGCTAATTGTGAAGTCCTGACGGTTAGATTTTGAATACCATCAATAGTCCTTAATTTTTCAATTCTATATTTTAGCAATCGAGTTCCCAGTGATTTGCTTTGATGTTGGGGATGTATGATATCCCAACTTATTTTTCCGATATTTTTGTCTTTTGTGAAGTTTATTCCGCCACATCCGACAATCTCCTTGTGAAGCAAAAGAACATAGTAAAGTTCACGTTCGTTATCCAGATAGTAACTTAAATCTGCTTCTTCCTTCGGTGCAAAATATTCGGGCGTGTTCTGCCTAATTAAATCTATTACGGCATTTTTATCTGTTTGTTGGTATTCTCTAATTGTAACCATAAGTTCTCAACTTTATTTTTAGTTTTAGAAAAGAACAATACCCGCTTCTACAATCGCTCCTTTATCGTAATTACTAGATTTATTATAGAATCGGGTCAAGCCGTAGCCGCCTGTCGCGAAAATACCGAATTTTTTAGTGAACTGATATTCCAAGTTAGCACGTGCCTGTAATGCGTACAGGCGTCTTGGAATTACTTCATCCTTATTATCACAGGCTTCTATATGCTGGTATCCGAGGTCACCACTGATAGAGAGTCCCTTATAGATAGGAAAGGACAGACCGGCACGATATGACGCACTCATAGAAAACTTGTTATTCAATCCTTGGTACATGGAGCCCACTCCCAGAATCGTATAGAATAATTGGTTCTTGAAGCGTACTCCTATATTAGCAGGAGTCGCATTCCCACCATATACCATCATCTGTATTCTTGTATTAGGATTTGCGTTGACCAATCCTAATTGAAGTCCTTTCATATCTTCCTGTAATAGTTGACCAACCCAATCTGGAGTCCACGGGCTTTTGTAGCGTAATTGCACAATGCTATCTGTAGACCATTCAACTTTGTAGCCGTAATATTGGCAATGCCGGCTATTTGCAAGCCATTCATGTTTTCACCTACCACATTCAAGAGTCCGGAAGTCATCATACCGTTGAAACTCTGTCCCGTGATATTCGCTGCGCCGGAGAAGTGGACACCCGAAGCCATGTTCCCCGTTACATTCATAAAACCGCTTATCATTACTCCCGAAGAGTTATCTCCACCGATACCGGTAAGTCCGGCAATGGTTACTCCACGTGTACCGTCACCGGTTATATTAACCAGTCCGGCAGTAGAAAATCCGACAGTGTTATCTCCGCTGATATTGCTGATACCGGCTATTTGAACGCCCCGCATTGTCCCCCCTGCCAGGTTAGCCAATCCTGTAATCTGAACGCCGTTCATATCACCGTGGATTACGCTTCCTAATGCATTTATTCCTACGCCATTCAGACGGTTCATGGTAGACAACAGACCGATATTCACATAAGTGGTCTGCGTACTGTCATGCGGTTGCGTACAAATATCTTTCCAGATGGAAATATTAATACCGGCACTCTTGTTCTGTGCCGGTAGACAAACGGCAGCCATTAGGATAGCTGCCGTGATTATTGTTTTCTTTATCTTCATTCTATATCTCTTTATCTTCGGTTTAAGTTATACTCTTCTCTGCTAAGGTAGTTGCCTTAACCTTTAGCTTCCTGGTACAAATACCGTTTGATACTTTTCTTCGGTGTCTTTTCAAATTCTTCGGGATAAATCTGCATCTTGGAAATCTGACTGTATGCCGGCAACATTGTATTCAATGTTACCCGATTTTCTTCCATCGCCTGTTCTATATCTTCGTTCTTCAGACCGTGGGCGAAAGCGTCGTCAAAATCCGGATAAACAAGACCGACGAGCTTCTCGTTCTGCTGAACGATGATACTTTCGGCTACATACGGCATATTATTCAGTTTGTCTTCGATTTCCTCAGGATAGATATTCTTCCCGCTTGCGCTGAGAAGCAGGTTTTGCTGCGTCCCTTGATACTTACGTTACCTTCGGCATCCATCAATGCGAGGTCGCCTGTGTGCAACCAACCGTCTTTATCAATGACTTCCTGTGTAGCTTCCTCGTTCTTATAATATCCTAACATCACATTCGGACCTTTACAAACAATTTCTCCGACGATGTTTTCCGGGTCGGACGACAAAACCCGTACATCCATACGAGGTGCAGCCTTTCCGCAAGAGCCCGGTTTGAATTTTTTCCAGTCTTCGTAGCAGATAATTGGGCCGCATTCCGTCATTCCGTATCCTACCGTATAGGGGAAATCAATCATTTTCAGGAATTGTTCCACTTCCTGGTTAAATGCAGCTCCACCGACAATAATTTCTTTGAAGTTTCCACCGAATGCTTTTATCATTTCCTCGCGTACCGTTGCTTTGATTTTATCATTGATGATAGGTACTTTCAATAATATCTTCATAGCCGGAGTTTCCAGTTTCGGAAGTACACTATTCTTTATAATTTTTTCGATGATAAGCGGAACAGCTACAATCAGGCTTGGTTTAACTTCTTCGAATGCCTGGAAGATAATCTTCGGACTCGGCATACGGGTAAGGAAATAGATATGGCAACCTACGGAAAATTCATAAAGAAATTCGAACGCCAGCCCGTACATATGTGCCATAGGAAGCATGGATACGATTTTATCTCCGGCTTCCAACTCCAGCACTTCGAATGCGAATTTGGTATTTGACCACAAACTGCGATAGGGGAGCATCACTCCTTTTGAATAGCTGGTCGTTCCGGAAGTATAATTGATAACGGCCAATTCTTCGGGTTCGTCTTTATGATATGCGACGTGTTCTTTGCGGAAGTTCTTGGGATATTTCTTGCCGAACATCTCATTCAGATGTTCGCGTGCGTAAGTCAGGCGTTCGCTGCGTGATACCAGCAGGCTGAAATCGTTCATCATCAGGATACCTTCCAGCAATGGCATTGCCGATTCGTTCAGGTTCTCCCATACCATATCTCCTACAAAGAGTAATTTGGCTTCGGAATGGTTGACGATGTTGTGTACATTGTCTGCTTTAAACTCATGGAGAATAGGCACAATGACCGCTCCATACGTCAGTGTAGCAAGGAAAGTCACTCCCCAGTGCGAACTGTTTCTTCCGCATACGGCAATCTTGTCTCCCTTGCGGATTCCACTTTCCTCAAAAATGATATGGAGTTTTTCGATTTTACGGGCTACGTCTTTATACTGTAGGGTGGCACCCTTATAATCGGTCAGGGCATCCAAGTCCCAATTATTCTTGATACTATTTTCAATGTAAGCTATAAAACTTTGTTCCATTGTTTTTTGCACATTTGGTATTAAATTGTGCAAATATAGCAATTAAATTAAGAATGAAGAATTAAGAGTGAACATTTTTTGGAAATGGGGGTAGGAGAGGGAGTAAATCTGTGATATGCTATGAGCTGATTCTTATATGCTATAATGATAATTAATTATGCTATAATGATAATCAGATATGCTATAATGAAAATCAATTATGCTATAAGCTAAAATAATGATGCTGATAGCATATCAACAGATTGTTTTTACTTCTTATTTCAAGTACCATTCGTACATTTTCCGTACGCCTTCCTCGATTTCGATTTTATGATGCCATCCGAGAGCATGCAGCTTTGAAGGGTCGGTCAGTTTCCGCATAGTGCCGTCCGGTTTGCTGCTGTCGAAAGTCAGTTTGCCTTGATAGCCTACGGTTTCTACGATACGTTCCGCAAGTTGGCGGATGGTGATTTCCTTGCCGGTTCCGATGTTAATGTGGCAGTTACGGATGTCCTTGTCACCTTCTTTGTAGGTATCCTTGAAGTCTACATGCTCCATGACGAATACACTGGCGTCTGCCATTTCTTCGCTCCAAAGGAATTCACGAAGCGGAGTACCTGTACCCCAAAGAGTCACTTCCGTGTCGCTGATACCATACTTCTTCAGGACAGCGAGGATTTCTTCTTTTGGGCTGTCCCCATTGACACCTTCTACCGGACGCAGGTTCATATCCTTGCGTACAGCTTCCCAGTCGCCCTCTTTCAGACAGTGAGCCAGATGAATCTTGCGAATCATGGCAGGCAATACATGGCTGCGTTCCAAATCGAAATTGTCATTCGGACCATAAAGATTGGTCGGCATCACAGCGATATAGTTTGTACCATATTGCAGGTTGAAGCTCTCGCACATCTTTAATCCGGCAATTTTAGAAATCGCATACGGTTCGTTGGTATATTCCAGCGGAGAAGTGAGCAGCACATCTTCTTTCATGGGCTGTTCGGCATCACGCGGGTAAATACACGTACTACCCAGGAAAAGCAGCTTCTTCACATTGTGACGGAAACTTTCTCCAATCACGTTCTGCTGAATTTGCAGGTTCTTGTAGATAAAGTCGGCACGGTAGATGCTGTTTGCCATGATGCCGCCTACAAAAGCGGCGGCAAGGAATACATATTCCGGCTTTTCTTCATCAAAGAACTCGCGAACAGCTACACCATCCAGTAAGTCCAACTCCTTGTGGGAGCGGCCTACCAGATTGGTATATCCTTTATCCTGCAAATTTTTCCAGATAGCAGAGCCTACGAGTCCGCGGTGTCCTGCTACGTATATCTTTGCATTCTTTTCCATATTCAAAGATTAATTTGATTAGTGTTTGTTGGCAATCATGCGTTTCACCTTCTCCATATCGTGGCGGACCATGATACTTACCAGTTCTTCGAATGAAGTCTTGCACGGATTCCATCCCAGCAAAGTTTTGCTTTTGTCGGGTCACCCAGCAACTGTTCCACTTCCGACGGACGGAAATATTTGGGGTCAACTTCTACCAAAGTCTTTCCGGTAGCTACGTCGATACCCTTTTCATTTACGCCTTCACCTTCCCAACGAAGTTCGATTCCCGCTTCTTTGAAAGCCAGGGTGGCAAATTCGCGTACAGTGTGCATTTCTCCCGTAGCAATCACGAAATCTTCGGGAACGTCATGTTGCAGAATCAGCCACATACATTCCACGTAATCCTTGGCATATCCCCAGTCGCGGCGTGCGTCCAGATTACCTAAATACAGCTTGTCCTGTTCGCCCTGCGCGATACGTGCGGCAGCCAGAGAAATCTTGCGGGTAACGAAAGTTTCACCGCGGCGTTCGCTCTCATGATTGAACAAGATACCGTTTACGGCAAACATTCCGTAACTTTCACGGTAATTCTTAGTAATCCAGAAACCATATTGTTTGGCTACCCCGTACGGAGAGCGGGGATAGAACGGAGTTGTCTCTTTTTGTGGAACTTCCTGCACCTTTCCGAACAATTCGGAAGTAGAAGCCTGGTAGATGCGGGTTTCTTTTCCAGTCCCAGGATGCGTACAGCTTCGAGCATACGCACTGTGCCGACAGCATCCGCTTCGGCAGTGTACTCGGGCACGTCGAACGAAACCTTTACGTGGCTTTGTGCAGCCAGATTGTAGATTTCATCCGGTTGCACCTGTTGGATAATACGGATTAACGAACTGGAATCTGTCATATCCCCATAATGCAGATTGATAGTACGTTTCTGTTTCATGTCGCGCACCCACTCGTCAAAATACAAATGTTCAATACGTCCTGTATTGAACGAAGAAGAACGACGGAGAATACCGTGTACTTCGTAACCTTTTGCAATAGAAATTCGGCAAGATAAGAACCATCCTGCCCGGTGATGCCTGAAATTAGGGCTTTTTTCATACGCTATGTATTTAATAATTGAAAATGTGGCTGCAAATGTCGGCATTTTTTGCTGTATATGCAAACCACTTTCCATTTATTTTTCAGCACAGTCGTTCAGCACGGTTTTTCCCCATCATTTTGTCGATAATCAGCGCGATAGCTCCATCGCCGGTAACGTTGCAGGCTGTTCCGAAACTATCCATCGCAATGTAAAGAGCAATCATCAAAGCCTGTGCCGATTCATCGAAGCCGAGCATGGATTGCAGGATTCCCAAAGCAGCCATGATAGCTCCCGCCCGGAACGCCCGGCGCGGCCACCATCGTGATTCCCAACATAAAGATAAAACCGGCAAAGAGAGGGAAGTCGAACGGCATTCCCTGCATCATCATCAACGCCAGCGCGCAAGCTACGATTTTCAGCGTACTGCCCGACAGATGAATCGTGGCACACAGCGGAATCACGAATCCTGCAATATCTGCCGAAACTCCGTTTTCTTCGTCTGTTCCAGCGTTACGGGAATGGTAGCTGCCGAGGATTGCGTACCCAACGCCGTAAAATAAGCCGGCATCATCTTGCCGAGTAATTTGAACGGATTCTTGCGTACAAACAGCGCCGCAATGGAATATTGAAATACCAACAGGAATATATGCAAGATAAAGATTACCCCGATGATTTTGATAAATACCATCAGGATAGAATATACTTGTCCCGAATGTGTCATATTCAGGAAAATGCCGAAGATGTAAAGCGGCAATAAAGGTAGAATCACCGCACTAATCATACGGACGATAATCTCCTGAAAATCCCGTGCCACATTCTTCAACGCATCGCTGTTCAGCGAAGCGAGCCCTAACCCGAGCGTGAAAGCGAGAATCAAAGCCGTCATCACATTCATCAACGGGGATGGATACGGAGAAGTAGGGGAGAATTCCTTGTGCCTCGCTCACCTCTTCGAGTGGCACACCCGGTTCGATGAGCGACGGAAATATCGTGACCCCGGTAAAATAGGAGAGGAAACCCGAAAACAGAGTAGCCCCGTAAGCAATCAGAGCAGTGATGAGCAGCATCTTTCCCGCGCCTTTGCCAATGTCGGCAATAGCCACAGTGACCAGTCCGAGGATAATCAACGGGATGGAGAAATTGAGAAACTCGCTGAAAATGCCGTTGAAAGTGACGAATATCCGTACCAGCGGAGCCGGGAAAAAGGTGCCGATGGCAATGCCTAGAATGATAGCGATAACAATACGGGCTAATAAACCGATTCTGATTTTCTTCATTTCTGTTTCTATTTGTTGCCCACAAAAATAATATTTTAATCTAAATATATCGAACAAATGTTCATTTCAATTGTTACTATGGTAAACATTATTACAAAATATACAAGTTATGACAAATCAGAATAAAACAGATATCGGACTTATCGGCTTGGCTGTGATGGGCGAGAATCTTGCTTTAAACATGGAGAGTAAGGGATGGCATGTATCGGTTTATAACCGTACCGTCCCCGGAGTGGAAGAAGGAGTAGTAGACCGCTTTATGAACGGCCGGGCAAAAGGTAAAAATATCGAAGGATTCACAGATATAAAAGCTTTTGTAGATTCAATAGCCACCCCCCGGAAAATAATGATGATGGTTCGTGCCGGAAGTCCGGTAGACGAACTGATGGAGCAGCTTTTCCCGTTGCTCTCACCCGGTGATATTCTTATCGACGGTGGTAATTCCAATTACGAAGATACCAACCGCCGTGTCGAGCTTGCCGAATCGAAAGGTTTTCTTTTCGTCGGCAGTGGCGTGTCCGGTGGTGAAGAAGGGGCTTTGAACGGTGCTTCCATCATGCCCGGCGGTTCGGAACAAGCATGGCCGGAAGTGAAACCGATTCTTCAAAGCATTGCGGCAAAAGCACCGGACGGTACTCCTTGTTGCCAATGGGTAGGCCCGGCAGGTTCCGGTCACTTCGTGAAGATGATTCACAACGGTATCGAATATGGCGACATGCAACTGATTGCCGAAGCCTATTGGGTAATGAAGAAACTGCTCGATTTGAACAACGAGGAAATGGCAGATGTCTTTGCCCGTTGGAATGAAGGCAAACTTCGCAGTTACCTTATCGAAATTACTGCCAACATCTTACGTCATAAAGACAAAGCCGGCGGTTATCTCATTGATAAGATTCTGGACGCTGCCGGACAGAAAGGAACGGGCAAATGGTCGGTCATCAACGCTATGGAACTCGGCATGCCGTTAGGACTGATTGCCACGGCCGTGTTCGAACGCAGCCTCTCCGCCCAGAAAGATTTGCGCCGCCTGGCTTCCAAACAATTCCAGTGCCAACATACACAACCTATATATAATAAGGTGGAACTCGTCAAGGACATATTTTCCGCCCTTTATGCTTCCAAGCTCGTCTCCTATGCCCAGGGATTCGCCGTGTTGCAACGTGCTTCCGACGCTTTCGCTTGGCATCTCGACCTGGCCTCCATCGCTCGTATGTGGCGTGGTGGATGCATCATCCGCAGTATATTCCTGAACGACATTGCAGCCGCCTTCGAAGCCACCGACAAGCCTAAACACTTGTTGTTGGCTCCTTATTTCAAGGAAGAGATGAAGACGTTGCTCCCCGGTTGGAAGAGCCTCGTGGCCGAAGCTATGAAAGAAGAACTTCCCGTTCCCGCTTTCTCTTCTGCCTTGAACTACTTCTATTCGCTCACTTCCGCCGACTTGCCCGCCAACCTCGTACAGGCACAGCGTGACTACTTCGGTGCGCATACTTTCGAACGTAAAGACGAGTTGCGCGGACAGTTCTTCCACGAAAACTGGACGGGACACGGTGGCGACACGAAGTCGGGTACGTACAACGTCTGACAGGATATGATGAGTAACAAGATTGTTTTATAAGTAAGAAATAAAAAAACGACAATGGATAAATTTGCAATGATTATTTTCGGTGCGTCCGGCGACCTTACCAAACGTAAGTTGATGCCTGCCCTCTATTCCCTCTTCCGTGAAAAGCGGTTGACAGGACATTATAGTATCGTGGGTATCGGGCGTACAATCTACTCTGACGAGGACTACCGTTCATATATATTGGGTGAACTTCAGACTTTTGTGAAGTCCGAAGAACAGGACGCGGCACTGATGGATGCCTTTATTTCCCATTTGTATTACCTGCCGATGGACCCGGCAAAAGAAGAAGGCTACCCGGCACTCCGCCAACGACTGGTAGAGTTGACCAACGAGGTAGACCCTGATAACCTGCTGTTCTATCTTGCCACTCCACCGTCTCTTTACGGCGTAGTGCCTTTGCATCTGAAAGCAGCCGGACTGAATACTCCCCATTCGCGTATCATTGTAGAGAAGCATTTCGGCTACGACCTCGAATCGGCACGTGAACTGAACAAAATCTATGCTTCGGTCTTCAACGAACAGCAGATTTACCGTATCGACCATTTCCTTGGTAAAGAGACTGCCCAGAATGTGCTGGCTTTCCGTTTTGCCAACGGTATCTTCGAACCGCTCTGGAACCGGAACTATATCGACTACGTGGAAATCACCGCCGTCGAAAATCTCGGTATCGAGCAGCGCGGCGGATTCTACGAAACGGCGGGTGCCTTGCGTGATATGGTGCAGAACCATCTTATCCAGCTTGTAGCCCTCACGGCTATGGAACCGCCTGCTGTCTTCAACGCTGATAACTTCCGTAACGAGGTCGTGAAAGTCTACGAATCTCTCACCCCTTGAATGAAGAGGATTTGAACGAACATATCGTTCGCGGACAATATACGTCTTCCGGCAACAAGAAAGGATACCGTGAAGAGAAAGGCGTATCGCCCGACTCGCGCACGGAGACTTATATTGCCATGAAACTGGGCATCAGCAACTGGCGTTGGAGCGGCGTTCCGTTCTATATCCGCACAGGCAAACAGATGCCGACAAAAGTGACCGAAATCGTTGTTCATTTCCGTGAGACACCTCATCAGATGTTTCATTGTGCCGGTGGCAACTGTCCGCGGGCTAATAAATTGATTCTTCGTTTGCAGCCAAACGAAGGAATAGTTCTCAAGATCGGAATGAAAGTCCCCGGTGCGGGCTTCGAAGTCCGCCAGGTGACGATGGACTTCAGTTATGCCCAGTTGGGTGGAGTGCCGAGCGGCGACGCTTATGCACGTCTGATAGACGACTGCATCCAGGGCGACCCGACCTTATTTACTCTAAGTGACGCAGTAGAAGCCTCATGGAAATTCTTCGACCCGGTACTCCGTTACTGGACAGAGAATCCTGACGCACCTCTTTACGGCTATCCCGCAGGTACGTGGGGGCCTTTGGAAAGTGAAGCTATGATGCACGAACATGGAGCTGACTGGACTAACCCTTGTAAGAATTTGACAAACACAGATCAATATTGTGAATTATGAAACTAGAAGTTTTTCCTTCGTCTATAGAGACGTCTCGTGAGTTGATACTCCGTCTGGTGGAGATTATGAAAGAGGAACCTGACAAGGTGTTCAATATAGCGGTGAGCGGTGGAAGCACCCCCGCCCTGATGTTTGATTTATGGGCGAACGAGTATATGGATATTACTCCCTGGCATCGTATGAATGTTTATTGGGTGGACGAGCGTTGTGTGCCGCCCGATGATTCGGACAGCAATTACGGGATGATGCGTAATCTTCTATTAGGGTTGGCTCCTATCCCTTACGAAAATGTCTACCGTATTCGTGGCGAAGCGAAACCGGTGAAAGAAGCTGTCCGCTATTCGGAATTAGTGAAACAGCAGGTGCCGCTCAAGCAGGGCTGGCCGGAATTTGACATTATATTGCTGGGTGCGGGTGACGACGGACATACCTCTTCCATTTTCCCCGGACAAGAGAGTCTGTTGACTTCCGATTCCATCTATGTAGTCAGCAGCCATCCCCGCAACGGGCAGAAACGTATTGCGATGACCGGCTATCCGATTCTGAATGCCCGCCATGTCATTTTCCTGATAACGGGGAAAAGTAAGGCGGATGTAGTGGAAGAAATCTGTAATTCCGGCGATACGGGTCCGGCGGCTTACATTGCCCACCACGCACAGAATGTAGAACTGTTTATGGATAAAGGAGCTGCTTTGTATATCGACGGTCAGGATAAATGAACTGAAATAGAAAAAGACCAGAGGAGAGTTACACTTTCGTAATCTCCTCTACTATATAATTATCATTCACTTTTCTGCAAGTACATACAAAATATTCAGGATGTTGCAAAGCACCTTGTAAAGTATCAGGAAGAATGATCTCTTTCGTACGACGGTCTACCGCAACCATTGCATACAATATTCCTTCACTTTCGCATAGCTCGACCAATGCGCTTTTCAACTCTTCTACAGCATATTCCATTTGTGTGAGATTTTTGTCGCTGCAAAGTTATGGAAAATATGTATATTTTGTGCAACAATATTCTCGTAATATATAAAAATAACCTCTTGGTTACTTCAAATGAAGGGCTTCGGCTAAGTGTAGCCGGGGCTTTTCGGAAAAATCTGCCTATCGACAGAAAAAAAACATTTAACGGTAAAATTCCGTGTTCCGTCTATCGCTTTTGTTGCTGATATAATATGTACGTACCTTCGTTACCAGTAAATCAATAGAAATATGAATATGGTAAATGTAAGAAGATTGACAGTGATGGCATTTCTTGGTGCAGGTATTCTTTCGGGCATATCTGCTCAGGAATCTCCGCTGCAAGCCGATACGCTGAACGAAGCAAAGCTCCCTGTCCGGTGGGATTTGCAATCGTGCATCGACTATGCCTTGGAACAGAATATTACTATTCGCAAAAACCGTGTGGCTGCGGAAAGTACACAGATTGACGTAAAGACAGCTAAAGCCGCCTTGTTTCCCAGCCTTTCATTCTCTACCAGTCAGCAAGTGGTGAATCGTCCGTATCAGGAGACGAGCAGCCGGGTGAGCGGTAGCGAGATAATCAGTAGCAACAGCAAAACCAGTTATAACGGTAATTATGGTCTGAATGCTTCGTGGACATTGTATAATGGCAGCAAACGCCTGAAGACTATCAAGCAGGAGCAACTGAACAATCAGGTAGCCGAACTTGACGTGGCAACTTCCGAGAATGATATCCGGGAATCCATTGCTCAGGTTTACATTCAGATTCTTTATGCAGCCGAGTCTGTCAGAGTAAACGAGAATACGTTGCAGGTTTCCATTGCGCAGCGTGACCGCGGGCAGCAGTTGCTGGATGCAGGAAGTATAGCCAAAAGTGACTTTGCGCAACTGGAAGCTCAGGTCAGCACCGATCGTTATCAACTTGTCACAGCGCAAGCCACCTTGCAAGATTACAAATTACAACTGAAACAACTGCTCGAACTGGACGGGGAGAATGAAATGGACGTCTATCTCCCCGCTTTGTCCGACGATAATGTGCTTGCCCCGTTGCCCGCTAAAAGGGACGTGTATGTAAGCGCTCTCGCTCTTCGTCCTGAAATTGAAGCAAGCAAACTCAATGTGGAAGCTTCCGAATTGGGGATTGACATTGCAAAATCCGGTTATTTCCCTACTATCAGCCTTAGTGCGGGTATCGGGACGAATCATACGAGCGGCAGCGATTTCACTTTCGGCGAGCAGGTGAAGAATGGGTGGAACAATTCTATCGGTTTGTCCGTCAGTGTGCCTATCTTCAATAACCGCCAGACGAAGAGCGCCATACAGAAGGCTAAGTTGCAGCGCGAAACGAGTATGCTGTCGTTGCTTGACGAGCAGAAGGCTTTGTACAAGACGATTGAAGGTCTTTGGCTGGATGCCAGCAGTGCACAGCAGCGTTATGCGGCAGCCAACGAGAAGCTGAGAAGTACACAAATCAGCTACGACCTGATCAGCGAACAATTCAACTTGGGAATGAAGAATACCGTGGAACTTCTTACCGAAAAGAATAACTTGCTGCAAGCTCAGCAAGAACAACTTCAGGCTAAATATATGGCAATACTGAACACTCAGTTGCTGAAGTTCTATCAGGGGGATAAATTAGCATTATAATAAATAAGTAAAAGCATAATAAACGGATGAAAACGAAAAAGATTATCTTAATCGCCGTGGCAGTCGTTGTGGTGGCAGGTGCGGGAATATGGTTCTTCGCAGGTGCGCCCGCCAAACACAAAGTCACGTACGCCACTGTCGCTGTCGGCAAAGGCGATATTTCAAATTCGGTGACTGCTACCGGAACAATCGAACCGGTGACGGAAGTAGAAGTCGGTACGCAGGTATCAGGTATCATCGACAAGATTTACGTAGACTATAATTCGACAGTCACCAAAGGACAGTTGATTGCAGAAATGGATCGTGTTACTTTACAAAGCGAACTGGCTTCCCAACAGGCAACTTATGACGGGGCTAAAGCCGAATATGAATATCAGAAGAAGAATTACGAGCGCAGCAAAGGACTGCATGAGAAATCTCTGATTAGCGATACGGATTTCGAGCTGGCTCTTTATAATTATCAGAAGGCGAAGAGCAGTTATGACAGCAGTAAGGCGTCTCTTGCAAAAGCGGAACGCAACTTGTCTTATGCAACGATTACTTCACCGATTGACGGCGTCGTTATCAGCCGTGATGTGGAAGCCGGACAGACGGTTGCTTCCGGATTCGAAACCCCGACACTTTTCACCATTGCCGCGGATTTAACTCAAATGCAAGTGGTGGCCGATGTGGATGAGGCTGATATAGGTGGGGTGGAAGAAGGCCAGCGTGCCAGCTTTACGGTAGATGCTTATCCGAATGATACTTTTGAAGGTGTAGTGACACAGATTCGCTTGGGGGACGCAAGCAGTACGAGCAGCACAAGCAGCAGTACAAGTACCGTGGTGACTTACGAAGTGGTAATCTCGGCGCCTAATCCCGACCTGAAACTGAAACCGCGCCTGACAGCCAACGTCACGATTTATATTCTTGATAAGAAAAATGTATTGTCTGTTCCGAACAAGGCTTTGCGTTTCGTTCCGGAGAAACCTCTCATCGGTGCTAATGACATCGTGAAAGATTGCGAGGGTGAACATAAACTCTGGACACGTGAAGGGACGACATTCACAGCTCATCCGGTAGAAATCGGAATCAGCAACGGCATATCTACGGAAATTGTCAGCGGCATCACCGAAGGGACGAGGGTTGTGTCCGAAGCTATCATAGGCGCGATGCCGGGCGAAAATGTCGGAGCCGCTCCCAATAAAGAGAGTGGGGGAGAAAGAAGCCCGTTCATGCCGAGCCGTCCGGGAGACAATAAAAAGAGGAACAACAAGTGACAATCATGAAGAGAGTAATTGAAATACAGAATATCAAACGGGACTTTCAGGTGGGGGACGAAACCGTTCATGCGTTGCGGGGCGTTTCGTTTACTATCAATGAAGGGGAGTTTGTCACCATCATGGGTACTTCCGGTTCGGGAAAGTCTACGCTCCTTAATATATTGGGCTGTCTGGACACCCCGACAAGCGGAGAGTATCTGCTCGATGATATTCCCGTCCGCACGATGAGCAAACCTCAACGTGCGGTGTTGAGGAATCGTAAGATCGGGTTCGTGTTCCAAAGTTACAATCTGCTGCCCAAAACGACCGCTGTGGAGAATGTCGAACTGCCGCTTATGTACAACTCGTCCGTGAGTGCTTCCGAACGTCGCCGCCGTGCTATCGAATCTTTGCAGGCTGTGGGGTTGGGCGACCGTCTGGAACACAAATCCAATCAGATGTCCGGCGGACAGATGCAGCGCGTTGCCATCGCACGCGCACTGGTAAACAATCCTGCCGTGATTCTCGCGGACGAAGCAACCGGAAACCTCGACACCCGTACCTCTTTCGAGATACTTGTCCTGTTTCAGAAACTGCATAAGGAAGGACGTACACTCATCTTTGTGACACATAATCCCGAAATCGCGCAATATAGCAGCCGGAATATCCGACTGCGCGATGGTCATGTCATAGAGGACACTGTCAACTCAAATATTTTGTCCGCTGCCGAAGCACTGGCTGCATTGCCGAGGAATGACGAGGATTAAACAGTGATTAGCGGGATAGTGATTAGTGATAAATTCATTGCTGTTCATTATCGCGCTAATCAGTAAATTATTAATTACTAATAACATGAATGGAACTAATTTATTTAAGATAGCTCTCCGGGCGTTGGCGAACAATAAACTGCGTGCTTTTCTCACCATGCTTGGTATCATTATCGGTGTTGCTTCCGTTATCACGATGCTTGCTATCGGGCAGGGTCGAAGAAAAGCATCCAGCAGCAAATCTCCGAAATGGGCTCTAACATGATTATGATTCATCCGGGAGCCGATATGCGTGGAGGTGTCCGGCAGGACCCGTCTGCGATGCAGACTTTGAAGCTTGCCGATTACGAGGCCTTGCGCGATGAGACCAGTTTCCTGTCTGCCATCAGTCCCAATGTCTCGTCATCGGGACAGCTTATTGCCGGTAACAACAACTATCCGGCTTCGGTGAACGGTGTCGGAACAGAATATCTCGATATCCGCCAGTTGACGGTTGAGAATGGGGAGATGTTTACGGAAGCTGATATCCAAAGCTCCGCAAAAGTATGTGTGATAGGAAAGACGATAGTGGATAATCTTTTCCCGGACGGAAGTGATCCGGTAGGTAAGATTATCCGTTTCAGCAAGATACCTTTCCGTGTGGTAGGTGTGCTCAAAGCAAAAGGGGTACAACTCTATGGGACAAGACCAGGATGCCGTAGTGCTTGCGCCATATACCACCGTAATGAAACGTCTGCTTGCCGTTACGTATCTGCAAGGTGTGTTTGCCTCTGCCCTCACCGAGGATATGACGGACTATGCAACTGACGAAATCAGTACAATCCTCCGCCGCAACCATAAACTGAAAGCATCGGACAATGATGATTTCACTATCCGTACACAACAGGAACTGAGTACGATGCTCAACTCTACTATCGATTTGATGACAACTTTGCTCGCTTGCATCGCAGGAATCTCACTGGTGGTGGGCGGCATTGGAATTATGAATATCATGTATGTATCCGTAACGGAACGTACACGCGAGATTGGTCTGCGTATGTCCGTCGGTGCACGGGGTGTTGATATTCTGAGCCAGTTTCTTATTGAAGCCATCATGATTAGTATCACGGGAGGTATTATCGGAGTGATTATCGGCTGCGGAGCCAGTTGGGTCGTTAAAAGTGCGGCACATTGGCCTATCTATATCCAACCGTGGAGTGTATTCCTTTCTTTTGCGGTATGTACCGTCACCGGAGTCTTCTTCGGATGGTATCCTGCCAAAAAAGCAGCAGATTTAGACCCGATAGAGGCTATCAGATACGAATAAAAAGCTATCTTTGTCTCCATGAAACAAACCTTTACATCCGCACGTCGTCCCCTGGAAATACTGATACATATTATCAGTTGGGGGATTATGTTCGGTTTCCCGTTCTTTTTCGTTGAGCGTGGGAACGGGAACATCAACTGGATGGCTTATATACGTCATCTTGCCGTACCGCTTTCGTTTATGATTGTGTTCTACGTCAACTATTTCTTTTTGGTTCCCCGCTATCTTTTCCAGAGTCAGTCCAAAAGATATGTCATCTATAACATCATCTTTTTATGTATCATCGGAGTCTTGCTTCACTTTTGGCAGAACCTGACGTTCGATCCTTCGTTTACGCCCAAACACAAACGCCCGGGTATGCCGCCGGGATGGTTGTTTTTCCTTAGGGATATGTTGAGCCTCGTCTTCACCATCGGGCTGAGTGCCGCCATCCGTATGAGTGCGCGATGGGCTCAGAACGAAGCCGCCCGTAAGGAAGCGGAACGGAATCGTGCGGAAGCCGAACTGAAGAATCTGCGTAACCAACTGAATCCGCACTTTCTGCTGAATACTCTGAATAATATTTATGCTTTGATTGCATTTGATTCGGACAAGGCGCAGGAAGCGGTGCAGGAGTTGAGCAAACTTCTTCGATACGTATTGTATGATAATCAGCAGATGTACGTCCCTCTCTGTAAGGAAGTGGATTTTATCCGCAATTATATTGAGTTGATGCGTATCCGCTTGTCCGCCAATGTGCAGATGACTACCCGGTTCGACATTCAGCCGGATAGTCAGACGCTTATTGCTCCGCTTATCTTTATTTCGTTGATAGAGAATGCTTTCAAGCATGGCATTTCTCCTACCGAACCGAGTTTTATCAGTATTCATCTTTCGGAGAATGACAAGGAAGTGGTTTGCGAAATCCGCAACAGCAATCATCCCAAGACAGTGGAGGATAAGAGTGGTTCGGGTGTGGGGTTGGAGCAGGTGAGCCGGCGGCTGGAGATTCTTTATCCTGGGGCTTACACTTGGTCGAAAGGCAGTTCAAGGGATGGTTCTGTCTATGAATCGAGATTGAGTATTAGAATCAGGGAATAGGTGGAAAGCGTTAAGTATAAAACATTAGATATAGAATAGTTATGGTGTTACGTTGTGCAATAGTTGATGATGAGCCTTTGGCTCTCAGCCTGTTAGAGAGTTACGTGAGTAAGACTCCGTTCCTGCAACTCGTGGGAAAGTATTCCAGTGCGGTTCAGGCGATGAAAGAATTGCCGGGCGAAGAGGTCGACCTCCTGTTTCTGGACATTCAGATGCCGGAGCTTAACGGTCTGGAGTTCTCGAAGATGGTAGATCCGCATACCCGCATCGTATTTACCACTGCTTTCGGTCAGTATGCCATCGACGGTTATCGTGTCAACGCACTCGATTATCTCTTGAAGCCAATTTCCTACGTTGACTTTTGCAAGCGGCCAATAAAGCATTGCAATGGTTCGAACTGGTGCAGAAGCCGGAGGAGATAGACAGTATTTTCGTGAAGAGTGACTATAAGCTGGTACAAATAGACTTGAAGAAAATTACATATATCGAAGGTCTGAAGGATTATATTAAAATCTATACAGAAGACGCTCCCAAACCTATCCTGTCACTGATGAGTATGAAAGCCATGGAAGAGCTCTTGCCATCCAGTCGTTTCATACGTGTGCACCGCTCATTCATCGTACAGAAAGATAAAATACGTGTGATTGACCGCGGGCGTATTGTTTTGACAAGACATATATTCCTATCAGTGATAGTTACAAGCAAGTTTTCCAGGCTTTTCTTGATGAAAGGAGCTAATGTTGGTTATTTTATCGGTGAAATTAAGATTTTTGTCGATAATTATTTGTCGAAACCCGTTTTATCCCTACCTTTGCAAAGAACAGAAAGGGATTGTGAAATTCCGAGAATAGAATAGTTTAGTTAAGTCTAGTTTAGTTTTTGTGTTGAACAGCTCCCTCGTCGGCGGACGAACAAGGGAGCTGTTTTTTTTATTGATAATGTGTCTTTTCGGTTGCGCGAGACAAGAAAAATGTCTTTTTATTATAAAAACACAACAAGTCCTGCAACAATCCAGGGGATTTGTTTGTTTTAATTATAAAAAATGTATATTTGTACTCATTACAAACTATAACGCTGACATATGAAGAATGCACTGCTTTCTATTTGGAAATTCTATCTGGAAGGTTTCCGTAGTATGACACTCGGTCGTACTCTGTGGGTTATTATCCTGCTGAAATTATTCGTTATGTTCTTCATCCTCAAATTGTTCTTTTTTCCTGACTTTCTCGGCGACCATCCTACGGATGCCGACAAGGGAATTTATGTGGGCAACGAACTGATACAACGTGCCATTCCCGAGAAACCGGTTGATTTTTAACTCTTAAACTACATAAGATTATGATTGAAAGTATTGACACTTCACTTATCGATTGGTCGAGAGCCCAATTTGCGATGACAGCTATGTACCACTGGATTTTTGTTCCCCTCACACTCGGACTGGCAGTGGTGATGGGCATCATGGAGACGCTGTATTATAAAACAGGCAAAGAATTCTGGAAAAAAACTGCAATGTTCTGGATGAAGCTTTTCGGTATCAACTTCGCCATTGGTGTGGCAACCGGCTTGATTCTTGAGTTTGAGTTTGGTACGAACTGGAGCAATTATTCATGGTTTGTAGGAGATATTTTCGGTGCGCCGCTGGCAATTGAAGGTATTTTGGCTTTCTTTATGGAGGCCACGTTTATTGCTGTCATGTTCTTCGGTTGGGGAAAAGTCAGCAAACGTTTCCATTTGGCTTCTACCTGGCTGACGGGTCTGGGGGCAACGATTTCTGCCTGGTGGATTCTCGTTGCTAACGCATGGATGCAGCATCCGGTAGGTATGGAGTTCAATCCCGATACGGTTCGTAATGAGATGGTCGATTTTTGGGCAGTAGCCACTTCGCCTGTGGCTGTGAATAAATTCTTTCATACAGTGCTGTCCGGCTGGGTGCTTGGTGCGGTCTTTGTAGTCGGCGTTAGTTGCTGGTACTTGCTGAAGAAACGCAACCGTGAGTTTGCGCTTGCCAGCATTAAGATTGGCGCTATCTTCGGATTGGCGGCATCGTTGTTGGCTGCTTGGACGGGCGACGGTTCCGGCTATCAGATTGCGCAGACACAGCCGATGAAACTGGCTGCTGTGGAAGGCTTGTACGAAGGCGGCACGAATGTCGGACTGGTGGGAATCGGTATGCTGAATCCCGAAAAAAAGACGTATAATGATGGAAAGGAGCCGTTCCTTTTCCGTATTGAGATACCGAGTATGCTTTCTTTCCTTGCCGAACGTGATGTGAATGGTTACGTTCCGGGCATTGCAAATATCATCGAGGGCGGTTATGAGATGAAAGACGGTACAAAAGCTCTTTCGGCTGCCGAGAAGATAGAACGGGGAAAGACGGCTATCGGTGCTTTGGCTGCCTATCGTGCGGCAAAGAGTGCAGGACACGAAGAAGACGCGCAAGTAGCTTACAAAGTATTACAAGAAAACATCCCTTATTTCGGCTACGGATATATTAAGGATGTGAACCAGTTGGTTCCGAATGTCCCTCTGAACTTCTACGCATTCCGTGTTATGGTAATTCTGGGCGGATATTTCATTCTATTCTTTATCGTAGTCCTTTTCTTCGTTTATAAGAAGGATTTAAGCAAAATGCGCTGGATGCATTGGATTGCCTTGCTGACTATTCCTTTGGGTTATATTGCCGGACAAGCCGGTTGGGTGGTGGCCGAATGTGGTCGTCAGCCGTGGGCGATACGGGATATGCTTCCTACGTCTGTGTCTATCTCTAAGCTCGATGTGGGCGCTGTGCAGACCACTTTCTTTATTTTCCTGCTCTTGTTCACAGTAATGCTCATTGCAGGTGCCGGAATTATGGTAAAGGCCATCAGGAAAGGACCGGAAACGGGTGATAATATTAATATTAACCATTAATCGTAAAGACTATGTATATATTTCTACAACAATATTGGTGGCTTGTCGTTTCCTTGCTGGGAGCTATCCTTGTGTTTTTATTGTTTGTGCAAGGCGGTAATTCATTGCTGTTCTGTCGCGGTAAGACGGAAGAACAGCGTAAGATGATGGTAAACTCTACCGGACGCAAATGGGAATTTACATTTACTACGCTGGTCACTTTCGGTGGCGCTTTCTTTGCTTCGTTTCCTCTGTTTTATAGTACCAGTTTCGGGGGGGCCTACTGGCTGTGGATGATTATTCTTTTCAGTTTTGTGTTGCAAGCTGTCAGTTATGAATTTCAGAGTAAAGCGGGCAACTTGTTGGGAAAGAAGACCTACCAGACTTTTCTGGTGATAAATGGGGTAGTAGGGCCGTTGTTGCTTGGTGGAGCGGTGGCTACATTCTTCACTGGTTCTGATTTTATATCAATAAGGCAAATATGACAGATACCATTATGCCCGTCATCAGTCATTGGGGCAACGGTTGGCACGGACTGGATGCGCTGACCAATATCTGGAATGTGATTCTGGGATTGGCCGTGTTCTTCCTGGCGCGTGTTTTGGGAGCTCTTTACTTTATCAATAATATAGCAGATAAGGAACTGACCGGAAAATGTCGCCGTGCTGTACGGAATAATACAATTCTGTTCCTTGTGTTTTTCCTGTCATTCGTCATTCGTACATTGGTCTCTGACGGTTTTGCAGTGAATCCGGATACGCAGGAGATTTATATGCAGCCTTTCAAATACTTTACTAACTTTATCGAAATGCCGGTAGTTCTTATCCTGTTCCTTATAGGGGTTGTATTAGTTCTTTTCGGTATCGGCAAGACATTGCTCAAAAAGACCTTCGATAAAGGTATTTGGTTTACGGGAATCGGTACGGTGCTGACTGTCTTGTCTTTATTGTTGGTGGCAGGATATAATAACACTGCTTATTACCCGTCTTATACAGATTTGCAAAGTTCATTGACTTTAGCCAATAGCTGCTCTAGTGAGTTTACTTTGAAGACAATGGCTTACGTTTCCATTCTCGTTCCGTTTGTGATTGCTTATATTTTCTACGCTTGGCGCAGCATCGACCGTCACAAGATTACGGAGAAAGAGATGGATGAAGGCGGTCATTCATATTAAGAAGAGTCTGATAAACAGGAGATAATAGAAATAAACGAAGGGTGTCAAAAGGAATATAGTTTTACCTTTTTGACACCCTTCTGCTTTATAGCCGGTTTCCGTACTTTCTTACTTGTTTACTACATTTTCCGGTGTTCCGGCGATATATGCCTGTATGTTGCTGATTGCGATATTCATCAGGCGTTCGCGAGCTTCCAGCGTAGCCCATGCGATATGCGGAGTGATATAGCAGTTCTTTGCTGTCAGCAACGGATTGTCAGCGTGAGGGGGCTCGGTAGAAAGAACATCTACTCCCGCTGCATAAATCTTGCCACTATTAAGTGCATCCGCCAAGTCCTGTTCATTAACTAGCGGACCACGGCCGGTATTGATTAAAATAGCTGTCGGCTTCATCATCGCAAGACGACGGGCATTCACCATCTCACGTGTGTCGGGGGTAAGCGGGCAGTGCAGGCTGATAATATCACACTCGCTGAATAGCTGGTCTAAATCCATTTTCTTGATTTCCGGCGGTAACTGGAAATGTGATTTTGAAGTGAATGCATATACTTGCATACCAAAACCGATAGCAACACGTGCAGTCGTATATCCGGTATTTCCCAGTCCGACCAGACCGATTTTCTTTTCTCTCAGTTCCATCAATGGGGTATCCCAAAAACAGAAATCTTTGCTGTTTGTCCAGCGACCTTTGTGCACTTCTTCCGAGTGATGCTGTACTTGCTGGCTGATATTCAGGATGTGTGCGAATACCATCTGAGCAACAGAGGCTGTGCTGTATGAGGGGATATTAGTAACGGTGATTCCCCGCTCTTTGGCAGCGGCAGTATCAACGACATTGTATCCGGTAGCCAGTACGCCGATATATTTCAGTTCGGGCAGTGCGGCCATATGGTCTGCGTTGATGATTACTTTATTAGTCAGAAGCATTTCTGCTCCGGCTGCACGTTCTAATACTTCTTCGGGAGCAGTGCGGTCATATATCGTACATTCTCCGAGAGCTTTAATACCTTCCCAGGACAAATCTCCGGGATTGGCGGCAAAGCCGTCTAAAACTACAATCTTCATTTCAATTTTGATATTAATAATATGTTATACGTCTTTCTTTAAATAGCAGCTCAAAATAAAAAACTCCTCCTTCCGGAAGGAGGAGCAGGTAATATTATTGCTTGCATAATGGAAATTCCCATTTGAATTATCATTTCTTGAACTTGTCTCCCCACAACTGCATCATCCGTTCGGCATGCTTCTGTTCCGCCGGATTGTTTTGTGGTTGCCATATCCGTTTATCTTTCAGTTCGTCCGGGAGGAATTGCTGTTTGACGAAGTTACCTTCGTAGCTATGCGCATATTTATATTCCTGCCCGTAGCCCAGTTGCTTCATCAGTTTTGTCGGAGCATTTCGCAAATGCAAGGGGACAGGCAGATTTCCGGTTGAACGGACCAGTTCCAGCGCATCGTTAATAGCACTGTATGCTGAATTACTTTTAGGACTGGTTGCCAGATAAATTGTTGTTTCAGCCAAAGGAATCCGTCCTTCCGGCCAGCCGATTTTCATCAACGTATCGAAACAGGCGTTTGCCAGAAGCAATGCGTTCGGATTGGCCAGTCCGATATCTTCCGAAGCCGAAATGACAAGCCGGCGGGCAATGAAAGCAGGGTCTTCACCACCTTCCACCATACGGGCGAGCCAATAGATAGCCCCGTCCGGGTCGCTTCCGCGAATAGACTTGATGAAAGCAGAGATGATGTCATAATGCATCTCCCCATCTTTATCGTATGCCAGCGGATTCTGTTGCAGCCGTTCGGTCACCATTTCATCGGTGATAACAACCGTTTCTTCCGTTTCCGATTGCACAACAAGTTCCAATATATTAAGCAGCTTGCGGGCATCTCCACCGGAGAAGCGCAACATGGCTGTTGTCTCTTTCAATTCGATTTTCCGTTCCTTCAATACGGTATCCGTAGTGATGGCGCGTTGCAGCAGTTCCAGCAGGTCTTCCTTTTCCAAAGATTTGAGCACATAAAGTTGGCAACGGGACAGGAGAGGGCGGATGACTTCGAACGACGGGTTTTCCGTTGTTGCGCCAATCAGCGTGACTGTTCCGTTTTCTACTGCTCCCAACAGAGAATCCTGTTGCGACTTGCTGAACCGATGGATTTCATCAATAAACAGTATCGGGCTGGACTGTGAAAAGAAGCGGTTGCTCTTGGCACGGTCTATCACTTCGCGCACGTCCTTCACACCGGAAGTTACAGCACTCAATGTATAAAAAGGAGTTTCCAGTTTGTTGGCTATGATTTGCGCAAGAGTCGTTTTGCCTACTCCGGGCGGGCCCCAAAGGATAAAAGAAGAGATGCGTCCTGCATCAATCATCTTGCGTAAGATAGCACCAGGCCCCACTAAATGTTTTGGCCGATATATTCGTCTAAAGTCTTGGGCCGTAGCCGCTCTGCTAGAGGTTGCATAATTCTTAGAATACCATTAATACCATGAAACGGATACCATTCTTATTAATACCCGGATTGTCACGGTAGGTGAAACGATGTACATATTCAATGTGCAGCAACTTGAATATGTTGTAAATACCGACACTTGCTTCGACATACGGCACTTTCGGGTCCATCACGAAACTGGTAAACTTTCCGTCGCGCGTCGGGAAACGGAACAAGTCGGGATTGCTGCTCTTGAACGGATTATTCTTGTCCGTCAGTGTTCCCCACAATGCGCGGACACGGAACATCTCTCTCCATTTCAGGTTCTTGATGAGCGGAATACGGTTGAATAGTTTTCCATTCATGTCGTAAGACAAAGACAGGGAGGCGAAACGGTCGTTCAAGAATTCCATGTTATTGATGAGGTTGAACGTTTCCCGTTGGGTGATGTAGGACAAGTTGGCTTCTGGCAGAATCAACAGCGGGAAAGGCACGGTATTCCATTCTGCACCTGCTTTTACGCTACAGTCTATCTTTCCCCAGGAAGCGGGAAGCCAGAAACGTTTCCACACACTTGCTTCTGTACGGTTGAAGTTATATTCTCCGCCTAATACACCTTTGAATCCCATGGCATGAGTCAGCGTGAAAATAGGGGCATCCAGTGATACCGGCACGCGGCGTTGCTTGGAATTGACGAATGATTCGCCCGGAGCATAGCGCAATGTCAGGCTTGCTTCGGTAGTCGTGACGTCATGTACACGTGTTTGTGCGGCGTCGTTACGCAGATATTCCAGTTTTCCGGTAGGCTCGTCATTACGGTGGCGGAGCATCGCTTTCACTCGAAACCGGTAAGCGTTTCGAGTTCGTAATTGACAGTCGCATCGCGCATATAGGACATTTGGTCTACCGTTGTTGTTTTCAGCGACAGGAAGATATTGTCCTTATCCGTAAACAGGAACTTATCCATCGGCGACATTACATCGTAACTGTAAGTTGCCGAAATATAATGTTTCGGGAATTCCCAAACCACATAATCGCGTTTGTTGAACGAATAAGTCAGCGTACCGCTATATTTCCACCGCTCGTCTTTCAGGCCGTAAGCGCCATATCCGCTCAAGAACCAATGCTTGTCGAAATGCGCCGTAGTCATGCCGCTCAACCGGAAACGGGTTCCATCGATGTAGTTGCTCGAAATCATCGTATTGATAGGGCCTATATCCACTTTACTCGGATGCCCTTTACTTCCTGTCTCTACAAAGTTCTCAATCAAGGCTTTCGCTCCGAAGATGATATATTTGAATCCCGGAATCTGTTCAAGACGATTGACAAATATGTCCATCGTACTTTCCTTTTTCGTCAATGGAACCTGGCGGACGCTCGCCCAATACTCGTCGCTTTTCGAAAGCATATCAGCTTCCTTTATCACGCTTCCTTTCAACCGGAAGAGCCGTTGTTCGATAGGGTCGAACTTGTAATCACTGTATTTTGTGATTCGTTCTACCTGCAATCCGCCTGCCGTTTTGTTGGAACTCCAGGAAAGGTCTACGGTCATATTGTCATCGGACAATACCCAGTTGCCGTTGGGAAGTTGTTCGTACTGCTGCACGATGTCCATGCGGTTGACGAAGTTGACTCCGGTCTTTTTGGGTAGATTCATCGTACATTTCTGTACGGCATACGTAGAATCATTCAGTACGTACAGATGCCCGGTGAACCCGAAGTCCTGCGAATTTTGCGGAACGAAAGTCAGATGTACGCATTCGCGCCTGTCCACCATCAATGTGTCCATCAGATAATATTTATAAAAGAAATGGCGTTACTGCCGATAGGACTTACGAAGCGCTGTTGCAGCAGACGGATGTCGTCATCGTAGATGTTGATATCGGCAAAGACATCTTTCAATACAGTGCCGAGCATATCTCCTGTGGAGAAGAACTCTTCGATACCGTTGGAGTTTTTTCCTTTGATAATGGTTTTCTTGCTTTCGGGGTCTTTCCGGTAGATGGTTTGCGAAGCTGTCTCCTGTACGGAAATCGGGAGAATCAACTTATTCGTAGTTTCCGACACCTCCACCTGGTCTTTGAGGAAAGAATATTTCTTGTAGATACCTTTCTCCAGTTTTCCGGCGTGAGGTCGTTGATAGACATTTTCATCTTCTCGTACTTTTCATACTGGTAGTAGTCGTTCACTTCGAGGACTTGCGCCTTTTTGTGCTCGATCACCTTTTTCATGAATTCGACTGCCGGATTGTTCTTGCGGGAGTATTTTTCTTTCTTGGGCTTTACAACGACTTCGCTCAGAAGCACATTGTCCGGGGCTAATTGCACGTTAACCGTCTGGCTTCCATAGCTGACTTTAACCGTTTTGCTGATATAGCCGACGGCGGAGAAAACAAGTGTTCCACCGTTCCTGCGGGCATCGAGACTATATTCTCCGTCAATATTGGTGATGGTACCCATATCCTTCTTTCCTGATAGTAGACGGAGATATACATCAATGGCTCATGTGTCACTGAATCAGTAACTACCCCTTTTATTTGCTGTGCAAAAGCATTTGAAGCTGCCAATACAAGTAAGAGCAGTATAAGTATTTTGCTATATCGTTGTTTCATAACGTTCGTAGTAGGGCTGCAAAGTTAACAAATAACTCTAAGGATAAGAGAATATATAACTTTTTTTACCCATCGTTTTTGGTTGTTTACAAGCATATATCGCCCAATGCTCAAATAAGTCAGGCTTGGGCATATATATTTAACAACTGGTTTCAGATTTAGTTTCATTTGTTGAAACTATTTGTATCATTCGGTGAAACATTTTGTTTCTCGGTGTGAAACTGTTTGTTTCCCGGTGTGAAACACTTTGTTTCTCGGTGTGAAACACTTCGTTTCCCGGTGTGAAACACTTTGTTTCAAGGCAGGTTGAAACTGCTTGCCCTACACTTTGACAGAATAGGGCAAGGAAGGTGATTGTTATTTGCTTGATAGAATCTGTACGATACGCTCTGCAGTGCGTCCGTCCCAACGTTCGGGGAGTTCGCCGTGCTTCCATTCGCCTTTCATCAGAGTGTCCATTGCTTTAGCGAGCAGGAACGGGTCTTCTCCGACAAGCTCGTTGGTTCCCATGCGCCATGTTTCCGGATGTTCGGCATATGTATTGAGGGTGATGCAGGGAATACCCATGAAGGTCGCTTCTTCGGCCACGTTGCCGGAGTCGGTGATGATTCCTTTTGCTTTGTTTATCAGATAACCGAAGAAAAGGTAATTCTGTGGCGGCATGATGTGTAGGTTCGGAGCTTTGATGTCCAGTTCTTTAATCGCATTGCGTACATACGTGTGCAAGGGTGCTACGATAGGCATGCCGGCAGACTTCTCAATCAATGTCTCCATCAGTTGTCGCAGATTCTCTTTGTCATTGAGCAATACGCGGCGGTTGAGGGTGAGCAGGAGGTAATTGCCTTCCTGTAATCCCAGTACGGAAAACCATATCGGTTTAAGTAACCGGTTGCGGTTGTATCGGATAGTATCTATCAGGATATTGCCTACATAATATACGTTTTCGCTTTCCGTGCCCGTCTGGTTCAGGTTACGGTTGGCAACCATGCCGGCTGTAAACAGATAGTCGGACAGCCCGTCGGTAATCATACGGTTCACTTCCTTCGGCATCTTCATGTCGAAAGAGCGGGTTCCGGCTACGAGGTGCGCCACCTTGATTCCTTGTTTTTTGGCTACGATGGCGCAACTCATGGTTGCGGTCAGGTCGTCCACTACAAGAACGACGTGTGCCGGGTTTTCGGTCAGCTCCTGTTCGAAGGCTACCATGATTCCTGCTGTCAAACTCGTTGGATTACTGCTTTCCACTCCCAGATACACATCGGGAGCTTTCATGTCAAGATCCGAAAAGAGAGAAGCGTCCAGACTTGTATCGTCTTTCCTTCCTGTGTAAACCATCCGGTAAGAGATACTTTTACCCAGCGCCCGTGCGGCTTCAATAGCGCGTGTGATGGGAGCTATCTTCATAAAATTGGGGCGTGCCCCCGCGACAATTGTTATTTTCATATTGTTTCTACCTTATTCGGTTTAATTCGTGAAGCAAAAGTACATTTTCTTACGGAATTTATTCGTTACTTTGCAGACAAAATAACAAATATATGCCCACATTCGTTCAAATTCTTGATTTTATAGGCACATTTGCCTTTGCTATTAGTGGTATCCGGCTGGCTTCGGCGAAGCGTTTCGACTGGTTCGGAGCCTATGTTGTCGGACTTGCTACGGCTATCGGGGGTGGTACCATCCGTGATGTCCTGCTTGATGTTACCCGGGTGGATGACAGACCCCATTTACCTGATTTGTACGGGGCTGGCTTTGCTGTGGGTTATCTGTTTCGGGCGTTGGCTTATCCGGCTCAACAATACTTTTTTTATTTTCGACAGCATCGGGCTGGCGCTGTTCACTGTGGTAGGTGTGGGCAAGAGCATAGCCTTGGGATATCCTTTTTGGGTGGCAATCATTATGGGTAGTATCACGGGAGCAGCCGGTGGCGTGATTCGTGATGTCTTTATCAACGAAATTCCCTTGATATTCCGGAAAGAAATTTATGCAATGGCTTGTGTGGTAGGCGGTATTGCTTACTGGCTTTGCGATGTGGCGGGACTTGAGTCATACGGATGCCAGCTAATCGGCGGGTCGGCCGTATTCCTAACCCGCATCCTGGCTGTAAAATATCACATCTGTCTGCCTATATTAAAAGGTGGCGATGAGATAAGGGAAGAGTAGCAAAAACTTATTCGTCCTTCATTTCCAATTCTCCCTGGAAACTGATGGATTGCCGGTTCTGCATACTGACATCAATGTTTGCCGAACCGTTAGGGTATACTTTTGCTCTGAATTCATATCTGTCTTCAGGATTCCGGGCTATGAATTTGATGACAGCATTTCCTTTCTTATCCATTTCCATGGTATATTCCTTGAGGGGTGCTTTGAAGTTCAGCCCGTCACCGCCGCCATAAGGAATACTGTAAGCCCGTCCGAAATAAGGCAGGTAGGAGATGACCGAGTCATTTCTGATTTCCAGTGAGTAGGGAGATGTCAGCGGGATGGAACGTCCGCGCATCGGCAGAGCGGTCCGGGCATCTATCTTGTAATTTTCGGATGCGATGAGTTTCGTCACAGCTTCTTTTTTCTGTTCCTTCTTCTCTTTTTTACTTTGAGCCGAAAGGGTGGGGAACTCTGCCAGCAAGACCAGCACCAACATTAAGATTTGTTTCTTCATTTTCATATCAGTTGCATTTAGGTTGATATACATATGTATAACAACCAAATATACGAAAAAGTCGGGAGCTCTTCCCTTTCCTTTAATGAAAATTAAACAGAAATCCTGACCTTTACCTTAATATATAAGAAGAACTTAGAACTGTTCCAGTATCTCAATCCGCTTTTCAATGGGGGGATGAGTGGCAAACAGACCGCTGAGCTTGCTATATAAGCCTTTTGTTTTCTTTTTGGGATTCTGAATAAATAATTGCGCTATATCTTTCCGTTGCACAGCTTCTATCGCCGGGTCGGCAGATATTTTGCGCAAAGCATTGGCGAGTGCCAGCGGGTTCTTTGTCATCTCCGCCGCTCCTGCATCTGCCATATATTCACGTTTGCGTGAAATGGCAAAACGCATCAGGCTGGCGAAAAGGAAACCGATAGCGGCTATCAACAAAGCGACAAGCATGAAAAGGAAAATTCCTCCGCTGCCTTTACTGTTGCTGCGTACACGTATATGTGTAATAGCATAGAATGTGATTTCCGTCAGCATGAGAAGATTCCGACAAATACGATGGAGATAATCAGCAGGCGTACATCCCGATTGCGGATATGAGTTAGCTCATGTCCGATTACGGCTTCCAGTTCTTCATCATTCAGCTTCTTGATGATACCACTCGAAAGGGTAATCGTGTATGTACGGTCATTGATGCCGCTTGCGAATGCATTCAGCGAATCGTCATAAATGATATTTATCTTCGGCATACTCATGCCCTGGGACATACAGAGGTTTTCCACTAGATTATAAACGCGTTTGTTCTCTTTGCGGTCCAGCGGCTTGGAACCCGTGGCGGAATTAATGATTTTCGTATTGGCCCAATAGGCGATAAGAAACCAAATCGCCACCACTCCTAAAGTGTAGGGCAGGGAAGAGAGGAAAAAATGATTGACCATAGGCATCATCTCAACTTCCATGCTCTTTCCGTATCCGAAAAGAATCAGCAGATAGCAGGACAGGTAAAGGAGTGCTGTTACCAGACAAGGAAAGAGCAACAATAGAAACACGGAACGTAGGTTGTTCCGGCTCTGCTGTGTTTGGATTCCGACGTATTGCATTGCGTGTTTGATTTATGCAGTGAGTGAACGGTGACTGGGTATTAGAAATTGATTTTGGGAGCTTGTTCCAGATTAGCGCGTTCGTTCTTTCCCAAATCGAACATAATTTCTCTTTGGAATCCGGTCATGCCTGCTATGATATTTGACGGGAATGTCTGAACGGCGTTATTATATTCTTTGGTTGCCGAGTTGAAATAACGGCGGACGGCAGCCAGCTTATTCTCCACATCGGCTATTTCTTCCTGTAATTGCAGGAAGTTCTGATTCGCTTTCAGGTCGGGATAAGCTTCCAGTGTGATTTTCAATCCTGCGAGGGCAGAGCTCAACTGGTTTTCAGCGGCTATCTTATCATCGATAGTCTTGGCGCTGACTGCGCCGTTGCGTGCCTGAATCACCCGGTCGAGTGTTTCCTTTTCGTGTGCGGCATATCCTTTCACGGTATCTACCAATTGAGGTATCAGGTCATGGCGCTGCTTCAACTGTACGTCAATGTCGGCAAAAGCGTTTTCACGGTTGTTTCTCAGTCTCACTAACGAATTGTACATAGATGCAAAAATAATGCCCAATAATACAATAATTCCTACAATAATAAGTATAGTCATCGTCTCTTCATTTATTTGATAATATTAATCAAAAGTAATCTATTTGGTTCTGTTAAGCAAATAAACGGGGACTTTTTTCTCCGAATACCACCTGAAATCTATCAGAAAGCACCTGAAAACTATCATTTGACAGAAATACCCCCTAAAAATTGATTAAAATCCCCCTGTATGAGACGTAAAATACCCTTAAACTTGCAACCGACGAGAAAAACGAAATATTAACCATAAAACCCTTAAAGTATGAAAAGTTTAAGTTTCAGAAAAGATTTAATTGGAGTTCAGGAGGAGTTGCTTCGTTTCGCTTATAAACTGACGGCCAATCGTGAAGAAGCGAATGATTTGTTGCAGGAAACATCTTTAAAAGCCTTGGATAACGAGGAAAAATTTGCTCCGGACACAAATTTCAAGGGATGGATGTATACTATCATGCGTAACATCTTTATTAATAACTACCGGAAAATAGTACGTGACCAGACTTTCGTAGACCCCACCGATAATTATTACCACTTGAACCTGCCGCAGGATTCAGGGTTCGAAAGCACGGAAGGTTCTTATGATTTGAAAGAAATGCACCGCATTGTCAATGCATTGCCCAAGGAGTATAAAGTGCCTTTTTCCATGCACGTATCAGGCTTCAAATATCGCGAAATTGCAGAAAAATTAGGTTTGCCATTAGGAACTGTGAAGAGTCGCATCTTCTTCACGCGTCAACGTTTGCAACAAGAACTGAAGGACTTCATTTAAAAGAGGATAATACATACAAACAAACTTAATGATATAAAGAGAGCAACGGAGATGGATTCCCGTTGCTCTTTCTTTTTTCTTATATGCTTAGGCATATGATGAATAACTGTGGTATCTGTCTACCGCTTTTTTTTTCCTGCTTTTGCTTTCTTTCTTTTCTGTCGTTTTTTCTTCCGGCGGAAACTTGGGAACCAGGTTCATCAACCGTAATATCTGTTTTTGGCGTTTTAGTATATAAGGCGAAGGATTTGCCGAGTCAAACCGTATCGGATTGGGAAGAGTAGCGGCTATGAGGGCGCATTGGCTTCTTGTCAGTTTGGCGGCCGTTGTGCCGAATTTATTTTCAGCGGCAGCTTGTGCACCGTAGATGCTGTTACCCATTTCAATAGAGTTGAGATAGACTTCCATGATTCGTTCTTTCGACCAGAACGTTTCGATGAGGAACGTGAAATAAACTTCGAGTCCTTTCCGTACCCACGAAGATTGCGGCCATAAGAAGACATTCTTGGCTGTCTGCTGACTGATGGTGCTTGCACCCCGTTTCCGTTTGCGTGTTTCATTCTCTTTCACCGCTTTCTTGATTTCTATGAAATCAAAGCCGTTGTGTTCGGCAAAGCGGTTGTCTTCGGATGCAATGACTGCCATCGGCATACTGGGAGATATCTTATCAAAAGAAACCCACGTGTGTTTCCACGTGGGTTTATCTCCTGAAAAAATCTGCTGAACGCTTCGGATAACCATCAACGGAGTAATATAAACTGGCATAAACCGATAGATAATGACCGTCAGTAAAGTTGAAGCAAAGAAGAATATCAGCAGGTTTCGCGTATAACGCAGTAATTTTTTAATTAGCGGCTGCCTGTGCATCTCTAATCATCTGTTCACTAGCGTACATGTACACTTCTACACGGCGGTTCTGTTCGCGTCCGGCTGCAGTGTCATTGCTTGCAACAGGGTCGCTTTCGCCCATTCCTTGTACACTTTTAATCTGATTGGTAGAAACACCACAACTCAACAGGTAGCTGGATACACTCTGTGCACGTTCCTGTGACAAGTTCAGGTTTTTCTGGCGGCTTTGTTCGGCAGTACTGTTTTTCCAGCCCTGGTTATCGGTATATCCATAAATAGATACGTCCATGTCACGGTTCTGGTTAAGTACGTTGTTGGCGAATTTGCTGAGAGCAGATTTAGCGGCAGCACTCAGACTGGCATTACCTGTAGTGAAAAGAATACCCGAATCGAATGTTACTTTCACGGCTTGCAATCCGTTGTTGTCTGTTATCTGTTCTACTTGTGCGCCTTCAATTTGTTTTGCTTCTGCTGCTGCCTTATCCATCTTCTTGCCGATAAGAGCACCGGTTCCCGCACCTACTGCCGTACCAATGGCAGCACCGATGGCGGCACCTTTACCTTTACCGATAACACCACCCAGGATTGCACCCAGTGCAGCACCCGAACCACCACCGATAGCAGCACCTTTACCAGTGTTGTTCATACTTCCACAACTACCAAATATCATGGCAATACTCATAAAGAGAACCATAAATTTCATCTTGTTCATAATGTTGATGTCTTTTAATTGGTTTATAAAATTATATAGTTTTATACGAATCACATCGTATAATAAATAACACTGCAAAGATATATATTATTTGGCAAGCGTGTACTTTTTAAGTTAAAATAACTCGGCCAATTCTTTTCGCATGTTAATGAAAAGCTATGAAAAACTATCCTTTAGCTAGAGTAGGGATGCTCAGGCACTTCTTTTTGATTATGACAAACCAGCTTAAAAGAACCAGCCCCTTGGCAACAGTTGTGACACAGACAGCCCACCAGATGCCTTCTACTCCCATACCCATCCGGACAAACAAGATGGCGAGCGGGATACGCATATAATTGCAGACGATACTGATAACGGCAGGAGGTATCGTGCGCCCGATTCCGTAGAATACTCCCTGCATCGTGATTTCGAGCATCATGAAGAGTTGTGAATATCCGTCGATACGTAAGAACACACCACCGGCTTCATAGGCAGCCTGTTCGGGGACGAAGATAGAGAATACCTCGTTTCCGAAGAATACGAAAAGCAGTGTACAGAACGTTCCGAAAATTCCCGTCATCCATAAAGTCGTGTGCCAGGCTTTGAGTACTCGTTCGGTTCGTCCGGCCGCATAGTTTTGGGCGATGAAGGCACTTAGTGCGGTGGAGAACCCCTGTGAAGTATTCCAAGTGATAGCTTCTATCTGTCCGCCGGTAGTGAAAGTCATCAGTCCGATATGCCCGCCCTGCTCTGAGGCTGTGCGGCAAAGGAACATATTGACGAAAGCAAACAAGGTATTTAAAGTAGCTACGGGCAGTCCCAGCTTTAAGATTCTCCGTGTGTATTTTTTCTTCAGGCGGGTGAAGAATGGAAAACCGCCCAATAACGCATCCCTGTGTCGCAATTGATAGACGAAAATCAGAAAGACGCTTGCTTCCGCAATCCAGGTTGCATAAGCCGCGCCGTTTGTCCCCAGTCCGAATCCGAAGATAAACAGAGGGTCGAGGATAATATTCAGTATCAATCCTGTCCCGCTTATGAAAAAAGGAATTTTGCTACGTCCTGCCGCATTGTAGATTCCGGTGAAGGCGGCGGAAAGGAATATGAACGGCAATCCGGTAGAAACAATTCGCAAGTACTGGACGGCATTGGCGGTAATGTGCTCTTCGAGTTCATAGATACGTATGATAGGGTCTGCGAAAACAAAAGCAATCCACCCCAGCACAAAGAAAGAATCAATGCAATTGTAATATTGTGGGATGCAAAGTTTCGTGCATCTTCCTGACTCTGTGCACCGATGGACTGTCCGACACTAACCTCGGAACCTACTTTGTTTAATAAGGAGATAGAACCGGACATCCATGTCAGAATCCCGACAGAACCGATAGCGGCTACAGCTTCACTTCCCAGTCGTCCCACCCATGCCATATCCGTAAGACTATACGCCATTTGGATGAATGAGGTTGCCATGATAGGCATTGCCAGATTGAACAGTTGGCGGTTGATAGGACCTTGTGTGAGATTCTTTATTCCTTGCATATAATTTTATAATCAAAATGAGGTGCAAAGATACACAAAATTACTATCTTCGCGCATCCAATAATTCATTAATGAAAGTATATATATACTATGAAACAGAAATTTTCTACTATTTTCTTCCTGTTGCTTCTTTTGCTGGCAGGTTCTCGGGTGGTAGCCCAAAATGCTCCGAAACCTTTTGATACTGAACAACCTTCACTACGTGTATTCCTTCCGGCGCCGGAACTGGCGACAGGTCGTGCTGTGGTGGCATGTCCCGGTGGCGGATATTCGCATCTGGCTGTCAATCATGAAGGTTATGACTGGGCACCGTATTTCAACAAACAAGGTATTGCGCTGATTGTTCTCAAATACCGTATGCCGAAAGGCGACCGCACACTTCCTATTTCGGATGCCGAAGCTGCCATGAAAATTGTGCGCGACAGCGCCGATGTATGGAATCTGAATCCATATGATATCGGTATTATGGGGTCTTCCGCCGGCGGTCATCTGGCTTCAACCGTTGCCACTCATGCCAAACCCGAACTTCGTCCGAACTTTCAGATTCTCTTTTATCCGGTGATTACGATGGATAAGTCTTATACTCATATGGGTTCACGCAATAACCTTTTGGGTAAGGACGCTTCTGCTGAATTGGAAACTGAGTATTCCAATGAAAAGCAAGTGACGAAAGACACGCCGCGTGCTTTTATCGTTTATAGTGATGATGACAAGGCAGTGCCGCCCGCTAACGGTGTGAATTATTATCTGGCTCTGAATAAGCATAAAGTCCCTGCCGTTCTACATATCTATCCTTCCGGAGGACATGGCTGGGGGATTCGCGAGAGTTTCCTTTATAAAAACGAAATGCTGGACGAGCTGACTTCCTGGCTGCGTAGTTTCAAGGTTCCTCATAAAGATGCTATCCGTGTTGCCTGTATCGGCAATAGCATTACATATGGAGCACGTATCAAGAATCGCGACCGTGACAGCTATCCTGCTGTATTGGGCCGCATGATGGGGGATGCTTATTGGGTAAAGAATTTCGGAGTAAGTGCCCGCACTTTATTAAATAAAGGTGACCGTCCTTATATGAACGAAAAAACTTATCAGGATGCATTGGCTTTCAATCCCAATATCGTAGTTATCAAACTAGGAACGAACGATAGCAAATCATTCAACTGGAAGTATAAAGCAGACTTCACAAAAGACTTGCAGACGATGGTGGATGCTTTCAAAGCTCTGCCCGCACAACCCGAAATTTATCTCTGCTATCCTTCCAAAGCTTATCAGACCGGTGATAACATCAACGATGATATTATCGCTAAAGAAATAATTCCGATGATAAAGAAGGTTGCCAAGAAAAATAATTTGCCGGTTATCGATCTTCATACGGCAATGGACGGAATCCCCCAGCTTTTTCCGGACAAGATTCATCCGAACGAAGCGGGAGCTGAAATAATGGCAAAAGCTGTTTATAAGGAATTGAAGAAGTAAAACAAAATATAGAAACACCCTGCGCCCGACTGGAAAATCTCTCTTTTCGAGAGAATTACAGTCGGGCGCTTTTTAGTTTAATGACGCATAATCTTCTTATAATATGCTAAAAGAGTCTTTGTAGAAAGTCCTGGTTAAGTGGAATATTTATTTTTGTTTAATTTTTCTATGTTAAAATGATTAGTGGATGTTATGAATAAACAGAAAGATTTCAAATTTTTCTCGAAGTTGATGAATCACGCTAACATGGGGTGGTGGAAGGCCGATTTAACAACTGCGAGCTATGAATGTTCTGGATATATATCAGAACTTTTGGGTTTGGATGAAACAGGAGTTATCAGTTTTGAGGATTTCAATAAACGTATACTGAAAGAGGAAGAGCATCCTACGACAGCTCATTCTTTTGGTGTACTTCAGATGTCGGAAACTGTATATTTGTTCGACACGGTGAAAGGCCCTGTCTGGATACGTAGCAAAGTCAGCTTTCAGGAAACGGACGAAGAGGGAAATAAAAAAGTCTATGGCATAGCCGAAGTTCAGGACGGTCCCGATATGGCAACAGCTTATCAGGCTTTGCGGTATAGTGAACGTCTTCTGGATTATATCTTCAAGCATTTACCTGTCGGTCTCGAACTGTATAATAAGGATGGAATCCTAGTTGGTCTGAATGACAAGGAACTGGAGATTTTTCATATAGATAGGAAAGAAGACTTGTTGGGGATTAATATCTTCGAGAATCCTATTTTCCCGGAGGAAATGAAAGAAAAGTTGAGGAATAACGAAGATACCGATTTTACTTTCCGCTATGATTTCTCGAAAGTGGGGCAGTATTATCAGAATTCAAAGAAAGAAGGGGTGATTGATTTAGCGACAAAAGCAACCATTCTGTATGATGACAATCATAATCCTATAGGTTATCTGTTGATAAATTCGGATAAAACGGAGCCAACTGTTGTCTATAATAAGTCTCAAGACAAGGCCCGTCGTGAAGTCGAAGTGTCGGACTGCCTGAAGTCTGCTTTTTTGGCTAATATTTTTTTTTTAAGTCATGAGATTCGTACTCCTCTGAATGCTATCGTCGGTTTTTCAAGTCTGTTGGCAAGCACGGAAAATATGGCGGAGAAAGAATTTTATAATTCGCAAATCACTCACAACAGCCAGCTTTTGCTCAATCTGATAAACGATGTTCTTGACCTTTCCAAGATAGAATCCGGGTATCTAGAGTTGCATCCAGATTGGTTTAATCTGGCAGACCTTTTTGATGAGAGCGTTTCGGAATATGCTTGTCAGATACCTTCCGGCATCGAACTTCGGGCTAATTATCCTCAGCGGGATTTCTTGGTGAATTTAGACAGGACACGAATCAAACAGGTACTGGATAACTTCCTTTCGAATGCTCTCAAGAATACGACTTGCGGGCATATAGAGATATTCTATGAAGTAGATTCTCGCTATGTGCGTATCGGTGTCAGGGATACCGGATGTGGTATTCCGCAGGATATGAAAGACAAGATATTCGAAAGATTCGAGAAGATAGATTCTTTTATTCAAGGTGCGGGGTTGGGTTTGTCTATTTGTAAATCTATTGTTGACAAAATGAACGGACGTATATTGATCGATTCCCAATTGGGGATAGGCAGTACTTTTTTAGGCGCATGGTAATAAACCTGTGTTTATGCGTATAGATTGCAAAGGCGGAAGATAAAGAATTTAGTATCGTTGACACCGTGTAGTTTGGCTCTGAATGCCTTTATTTTAGAGTTGATGGACTCGGCGGATGCGTTTGTAGATCGGTTATCAAAGAAGTTTATTATTTCATCGGAGTGTTCGTAAAAGGTAGCAGCGATGGTGTTGAAAGACTTAAAACCTGATTCAGCCACCTTATTATACCAACGAGCAAGATTGAGCCGGGCGGTATCGGGAGTGGATTTCTTGCTAGAAAATATTGCTCTGAGATGCTGAGATAACCAGTATGCCTCTTTAAGATCAGGATAGAGCGAGAACATCAGATCAATGCGCTGCCGTTGGGATTCAGTCCATTTATCAGGGGATTTGAACAATGCATAACGTCCACGGGCAAGTAGCTCCTTGAGAGTGTCGCCATTTGGAAGCCGTTCAGGCACATACTCGCCTGATAATTTTGCTTGTTCACGCGCTTCGGTATCAGCATTTACGGCGTCCCAGCGATGCTTGATGCGTATCTCCTGCACGGCTTCCAGCGCCAGCTTCTGAACATGAAAGCGGTCAATAACGCGCTTTGCCCTAGGGAAAGCATAGCGGCATATACGGTGCATGCTGTCGGCCAGATCAAGAGTTATCTCAATCACCTTGTTGCGCAGACGACTGTTAATCTGTCTTAATGCGTGCAGTACCGTATCAGAGTCAGTTCCAAGTACTATGGCCACTATGGAATGTTTTCGCCCGTGAGCTGCTTTGTTGGTAACAATCGTATATAGTTCGCCATTACTCAATGATGTCTCATCAATACTCAGGTGTTCTCCGATGTTTTCAGGAAGACACGCCATTGCTCGGCATGTAGTCCCTCTGCGGTGTCTTTCCATTGCCAGTAACCGCTCAGATGGCGTTTGTACTGACGCTCGAACAGGTCTCCGTCAATATCGAAGAACCACTCAAGAGAGCGGCCCGTAATCGGGTATCTGTCCAAGCATACCTTTTAAAAGCCGCGAACTCTTTCGAGAAGCGGGTGCCTTCAGCTACTATGTCCCAGCGTTTTGAAACGCTCTTACCTGTCTCAATCTCAACCCAACGGCGACGCTTGACGTGAAAGGTCATCTTCCGGCCTCTGACCGGGTAGTCCCGCACTGTGCTTTCCTCGTAGAACCCGTTGGGACGTAGCTGTCCGGCCTCATAGCCGTCAACTCCATTGTCACGTTCTTCCAGTGTCACATCAAGTGTTTCTTTGGTTTTTTCAACCTTGACCACTTCAAAGTATTCAACCATTTCCTCGGGCAGCAGGCACTCGGCCAGTTCTATATACGGATTCTTTTCCATCGCAGTTCTTTTTACTTCTGCAAAGGTAAAAATTTCATCTCACATACACAGGTTTATTACCATGCGCCCTTTTTTAATGGAATTGCCTTACCAATCTGTTCCGGTATAAAACAAAAAATCTCTTGATAACATCTGATTATCAAGAGATTAATTTGTTTTTAGTGATCCGCCTGGGTCTTGAACCGAGCGGTTCACAAGTCTTAAAATCAATATTTTAGCGTACCTCAATCTTTTAAGGGGTACGAATTAGGCACTTTTTTCAAAGAACATTTGGCTTCTTTTGTCGGGATTGTGTCTGCCTTTATCTTCGGTTCAAAGATACAACTTTATTTTGAAACTCGCAAATCATTGATAATAAATGTTTTTAGGTTGGTGCAAGGTGCAAGCTATATATAGATATATACTTGCATTTCGCAAAATATATTCTATGTTTCTTTCTAAAATCAGTAGGGTTGCAATCTTTGTATTTCTTGAATAGCCTATTCAAATGGCTTTCATCCGTGAATCCCAGTTCTTCCACAATTTCGCTAATTCTCATTTCACTATGTAAAAGCCGACTTTCTACCATTTTCATTTTATAGTTTAAGATATACTGTTGCATGGTTTCGTTGGTCTGCTTTTTGAAGTACCTCCCAAGATAATTGGGTGAAATACCAAAATGCTGGCTTATCGCTTTGGCTTTTATCTTTTCGGGATAGCAAATGTTGGATTGATATATTGCAAGATATTCAGTGACTTTTCTTCCGAGTTTTCATTTATCTGTTCAGGCAGGAACATGGCAATGTTGCGGGCGACAACAATCACAATCGTATTGATTAGCTGCGTAATAATTTCACTGCTGTATATATTTCTGTTCACATATTCACGGATAATCGCTTCTATCATCGGCTTTACCAGCAATTTATCGGTTTGATTGCGCAATATACAGCCGGGACGGTGGTTGGCGTGTTGCAGTATAAATTCCAACCGTTGAATGTTCTCCGCTCCAAAGACAGCCGAATGGATGTAGATGTCATTGAATTTTATATAAACAAACTTAGTGGTAGTGTGAATGTCGAAAGAATGTATGTCACCGGGAGTAATCATGAAAAGATGCCCGTCATGATACGGAAATTTGTTGTTGTTTATCCACTGAATACCTGTTCCTGATAGAATATAGACCAGTTCAAAAAAAGTATGGTCGTGTTCCTTTAATTGCGATTCGTCCAGTTCACTGAAACAGATTTCAAACGGTTGGTGTAGATTTTCCCTTTTCATCTTATGTGTTTTGTTATTCAAGCGCAAATATACAGATAAAAAGAAAAATAATACATTTATTTGTACTTAGATATGTATAACTTTGCCGCAAATAAGATAAAGCAGTAACTTTATCATGATTAGGTATGAAGAATGAACTGGAAAAATGCTTGTCGGGCGAATGGTACGATTGCCATGCTCCCGTATTTATGGAGTTTAAAAGAAAAACGCATGAATTGTTGCTGAAATACAATTCCTTGCCGTATGAGTGCAAGGAAGAGAAATATGCCATACTGAAAGAAATGTTTGAAAGCATTGGCAAGAAAGTTTCAGTAGGACATTCTTTTATATGCGATTATGGCTGTAACATCAGCATAGGTAACAATGTCAGCATAAATACCGGATGCACCTTTGTGGACTGCAACAAAATCATTATCGGCAACAATGTATTGATAGCTCCCAATGTACAAATCTATACGGCTACCCACCCTGTTGATTTGAATGAGCGGCTGACACCAACAGAAACAGAGAACGGGACAGCATACATCCGTCACACGTATGCCTTGCCTGTTACCATTGAGGACGGTTGTTGGATTGGCGGTGGTGTCATTATCCTGCCGGGTGTTACTATCGGTCGGGGAAGCGTTATCGGAGCGGGAAGTGTTGTCACCAAATCCATTCCGGCAAACAGCCTTGCCGTAGGAAATCCATGTAAAGTAATTCGGGAAATCAATACTTCCATATAGCCATGATTAAATTAGTCGCTTTCGATTTGGACGGCACGATAGGCAATACCTTGCCGATGTGCATACAGGTTTTCAAGAAAGCCTCACAACCATATATCGGACATGAATTGTCGGACGAAGAAGTGGTTCATACTTTTGGCTTGAATGAAGAAGGTATGATTGGGTGTGTCGTTGATGAACCCTATCGGCAACAGGCATTGAATGACTTTTATGTGATTTATAAGAAATTGCATCAAGAAATGTGTCCGACACCTTTCGAGGGAATACGTGAGTTGATAGCCTTGTTAAAGCAAAAGGGTATCATTGTGGTGCTTATCACTGGAAAGGGGATGAACAGTTGTGATATAACGCTAAAGCAATTCAAGATGAAGACTTGTTTTGCAAAGGTCATTACGGGAAACGTTGAAAGGAACATCAAGTCGGAAGCATTGAAAGAACTCTTGCATGATTATCATTTGGCTGCAAATGAAATTGTATATGTCGGGGATGCGCTTTCAGATATAACGGAGTGCAGGAAAGCCAATGTGATGTGCCTGTCTGCCGCTTGGAGTATTCCGCAAAATGAAGTGACAGCCTTAGAAAGCAGTAACCCTAAAAATGTGTTTTATTCGATACCGTCCTTATCCGAATACCTTAATGCGAGAACGTGATTGTCTAATTTACAGTTAATTTTACCAACCCAATTAAAACAGAACAGTATGAAACAGAGAATTTGCCAAAGTTGTGGTATGTCTATGCCCACTGATGATTTGTTAGGAACTCATGGTAACGGATGTTTGTGTACCGAATATTGCTGCCACTGCTTCCAAAAAGGATTTTTCACCAACCACTCATTGGAGGAACAAATCGAACTGAATACCCAACCTGAAAGTCTGGCAGCATTTAACAAAGAATCGGGATGCAATTTTACCAAAGAAGAAGCTATCGAAGGACTGCGCAAGTTCCTGCCTACGCTCAAACGCTGGATGCCTATCCGGCAGCAGGCAGAATGGGTGCTTGAACAATGCGGCTACATCACACTTTCCACTATCAGTGAAAATGGTTATCCCCGCCCGGTAGCTATCGACCTATTGCGCCATACCGGTATATCAACTTTATGGATGACAACAGCCTTATCCACAGAAAAGGTAAAACATATCAGACAAAATTCAAAAGCCGGGGTTTGCTTTGTTCACGAAGCAGACAGTGTTACTCTAACCGGAAAAATAGAAATACTTACTGATACGGAAACCCGTCAGACCTTTTGGCAAGACTATATGCTGCACTATTTCCCGCAAGGTGTAAACGACCCGGATTATTGCATTCTTTGTTTCCATACGGAAGAAGCAGTCTTGTGGATAGACAGGAAATTTGAGCGCATCGTGTTATAATATAACCCAATACTCCCGATAAAGCCAACACGGAAGAATTAGTAACAGAAATTTATTTACCTATTGAAGCAAAACAAAAGATAAAATGAAAAACGAAATAATTCAATTTTTAAGAGAGAATATCATTGGCAAAACATTGCTTACTGGTGCAGTTTATAAATTAGAGAACGGAAACTTGGAAGGCGTGTATAGCGACAAAATGACATTCTCAAATTTGGTGACAACAGAAAACGGCTTTAAGTTCAATATGACAACTGTCACCCAAGAACTGGTTTACAATTTGGATGCCAAAGAAGCAAGAACCACAATAGCCAAAGATTACACAGGAACAAGTGTGTTTTGTTATGAATTGGCAATGCGGAAAAGCACAAAGCAAATTACAGGTTATATGCGTTGTGTTTCAACAACAGTTCAAGCAAATAGAGGTTGATATATCAGAAATCGACCTCTACGGCTATGATATTATCGATACTTCTTTGTCAATGGTACATCGACTACAGACGGTTCTTAATGATTTGAGAATTAAAGTTCAAAACTATATATTTTAACCAAAGAGGATGAAATACTATTCTTTAAGACACAGAAACCGGAAATACTTGCCCGGTTATTATTCTTCTACAAGATTTATCGAATAGAAACACAATGCCCCAATGGTAGTGATGAAGCGATTAGAAATTACATCAATCGGGAACTGGATAATCTGACCTATTTCTTCAATCGCAATTTGGACTTTTACCAATATTACCGTTCACATTCCACTGTGTACGATGAATATTACTTTGTACGTGGGAAAGCTGATTTGCGGTTATGTACTGATAGCGCACAGTTTGACAAAGACCCTAATTTCTCAACCGGATATGATTATAAAGTGGCAAAGATTATCGCCAATGAAATGCTACGCATCTATCTGAATAAACGACTGGTGAAACTGGGAACTAATAATCAGATAGAAGACAATTTACAGAAATGCTTCAAATATCCGTTCCGCTTTACAGGCAAAAAGGCATATCTTATCGAACTGGGATATTCGCTTGTGTCTTCGGGCGACATAAACAATGGCAATGTGGAGATAAAAGAAATGATGAATTTCCTTAGCACGATATTCCATATTGATTTAGGGGATTATTACGCTTCATACATAGCCATGAAAAAGAGAAAAGACCGGACGGCTTATCTTCATCATCTGATAGAAAGCCTTGTTAAGCGGATGAATGAGGATGATATGAAATAACTTTCTGAGAAAAATAAACCAATATTTCTTTGTCAATTCAAAAATAACGTGTATGTTTGCAGTGACCAATAATAATAAAATAGTCACACGGTATGGCAAAAGCATTTGATGACAACGAAAGAAAGTTTATAAAGGATAAACTCAAAGAAGGAGCTTTACTATTTATCCAGCAACAAGGAGTACGTAAAACTTCTGTAGATGAGCTTGTTAAATATGCCAATATTTCTAAAGGTGCATTTTACCTGTTCTATACATCGAAAGAACTTCTTTTTTTCGATACGATAATAGACTATCATAAGAAATTGGAAAAAGAATTTCTGAATGCATAAATAAGCATACCGATAATATTACGGTTGATACATTGACAGATATTATATCTGACTTGCTAATCAACAACAAGCCATACTTTGTATCTGTCTTTGTGAATAGTGACGTGGAATATCTAAGCAGAAAGCTCCCTCAAGAAGTACTTTCAAAACATGTGGATGATGATGTCATGTTGGCAAACGAACTGTTAAAATTTATTCCAGAAAATAAATCAATTGACAAAG